>Ga0308165_1000231_pt1 | contig 131150 bp, 123 predicted proteins | sample PhyWR2_FD_201032 | JGI IMG/M metagenome (GOLD analysis project Ga0308165, IMG submission 201032) | Phyllosphere microbial communities from UC Gill Tract Community Farm, Albany, California, United States - DLSLW.R2 | ecosystem: Host-associated > Plants > Phyllosphere > Unclassified | place... | reverse complement strand
GAGTGAGCGCATGCTCTCGCAGATGAATAACTTTTTCGGCATTGTGGAGAAGATGCAGGCTGTGGATACCTCCGGTGTCATGCCCCTGTCACACCCCGTGGCCGCGATCCAGGAAATCAGCCTGCGCTTGCGTGATGACGTCATCAGCGAACCCAATAACCGGGAGGCCAACCAGCGCAGTGCCCCTGCCGTGGAAAAAGGCTATTTCCTGGTACCCAAGGTGATTGAGTAATTCACAGCATCTTCAGGCCTGGTGGGCCCTGGCAACAACCGGCCCCCGGCCGTGGTGGCGGCACCAGGCTGCACCACGGCCCTGAGACCGGCGCGCAGCGCCCTATCCCATTCACCGAGATCGCCAAGATCGCGAGATTTGCATGAGCATCCCTACCGAATTGCATGACTTGAGCGTGGCCCAGCTGGCCGCCAAGCTCAAAAGCCGCGAAGTGTCCTCCGTCGAGGCTGCGCAACATTTCCTCACCCGCGCCAAGGCCCACCAGGACCTGGGCGCCTATGTCCATATCCATGAGGAGGTGACCCTGGCCCAGGCCCGTGCCGCCGATGCCGCCATTGCAGCGGGCACGGCCGGCAAGCTGGCCGGTGTGCCGATTGGCCACAAGGACCTGTTCGTCACCCAGGACTTCCCCACCACCGCAGGCAGCAAGATGCTGGCCGGCTACCAGTCGCCGTTTGACGCCACCATGGTGAGCAAGCTGGCCGCTGCCGGTGCCGTGACCCTGGGCAAGCTGAACATGGACGAGTTCGCGATGGGCTCGGCCAACGAGAACAGCGCCATCAGCCCGGTGCGCAACCCCTGGGACACCAGCCGCGTGCCTGGCGGTTCGTCCGGCGGCTCGGCAGCCGCCGTGGCCGCACGCCTGGCCCCCGCAGCTACCGGCAGCGATACCGGCGGATCCATCCGCCAGCCCGCTTCGTTCTGCGGCATCACCGGCATCAAGCCCACCTATGGCCGCGCCAGCCGCTACGGCATGATCGCCTTTGCCTCCAGCCTGGACCAGGCCGGCCCGATGGCGCGCACCGCGGAGGACTGCGCGCTGCTGCTCAGCGAGATGTGCGGCCCCGACCTGGACCGCGACTCCACCAGCCTCGACCACCCGGCCGAAGACTTCAGCGCTCACCTGAACGACTCGCTGGCCGGCCTGCGCATTGGCGTGCCTGCCGAGTTCTTTGGCGATGGCCTGAGCAGCGATGTGCGCGCCGCCGTCGATGCCGCCCTCAAGGAGTACGAAAAGCTGGGCGCCAGGCTGGTGCCGATCAGCCTGCCGCGCACCGAGCTGTCCATCCCCGTCTACTACATCATCGCCCCGGCCGAAGCCTCGTCCAACCTCAGCCGTTTTGACGGCGTGAAGTTTGGCCACCGCGCCAAGGACTACACGGACCTGGTCGACATGTACAAGAAGACCCGCGCCGAAGGCTTTGGCGACGAAGTCAAGCGCCGCATCATGACCGGTGCCTATGTGCTCTCGCACGGCTACTACGACGCCTACTACCTGCAGGCGCAAAAGATCCGCCGCATGATTGCCGACGACTTCCAGGCCGCCTTCAAGGACTGCGACCTGATCGCCGGCCCCGCTGCGCCCACCGTGGCCTGGGCGCTGGACGGCAAGAGCGACCCGCTTGCCAACTACCTGGCCGACATCTACACCCTGCCCGCGTCGCTGGCCGGCCTGCCCGGCCTGAGCGTGCCTGCCGGCTTTGGCGAAGGCGGCATGCCCGTGGGCCTGCAGCTGATCGGCAACTACTTTGGCGAAGCCAAGCTCCTGAACGCCGCCCACCAGCTGCAGCAAGCCACCGACCACCACCTGCGCCAGCCCACCGGCATCGCGAAGTAACGCAGGGAGGAACACAGAACATGACCGAAACAACCGTCAAGCTCATCAACGGCTACGAAGTGGTGATTGGCTTTGAAACCCACACCCAGCTGGCCGCCAACAGCAAGATCTTCAGCCGCGCCAGCACCGCCTTTGGTGCCGAGCCCAACACCCAGGCCTGCGCCGTGGATCTGGCCCTGCCCGGCACCCTGCCGGTGATGAACAAGAAGGCCGTCGAGTGCGCGATCAAGCTCGGCCTGGCGCTGGGCAGCACCATTGCACCCGTCAGCATCTTTGCGCGCAAGAACTACTTCTACCCCGATCTGCCCAAGGGCTACCAGATCTCGCAGTTCGAGATCCCGGTGGTGCAAGGCGGTGAAGTGAGCTTCTTCGTCGGCGACCAGAAAAAGACCGTGCGCCTGGTGCGCGCCCATCTGGAAGAAGACGCCGGCAAATCCGTGCACGACGAATTCATCGGCCAATCGGGCATTGACCTGAACCGCGCCGGCACGCCGCTGCTGGAGATCGTCACCGAGCCCGACATGAGCAGCACCGCCGAGGCCGTGGCCTATGCCAAGGAACTGCACAAGATCGTCACCTGGATCGGCATCTGCGACGGCAACATGCAGGAAGGCTCGTTCCGCTGCGATGCCAACGTGTCGGTGCGCAAGCCCGGCCAGCCGCTGGGCACCCGCCGCGAGATCAAGAACCTGAACTCGTTCAAGAACATGCAGATCGCCATCGATTACGAAATCCGCTGGCAGATCGAGGAGATCGAAGACGGCCGCGCGATCCAGCAGGCCACCGTGCTGTTCAACCCCGACACCGGCGAGACCCGCGCAATGCGCACCAAGGAAGACGCGGCCGATTACCGCTACTTCCCCGATCCGGACCTGCCGCCGCTGGTGGTTGCCGACAGCTGGGTGCAAGCCGTCAAGGCCGAGATGCCCGAGCTGCCGCGCCAGCGCGCCGACCGCTTTGTTGCCGACTACGGCCTGCCCGAGTACGACGCCACCACCCTGACCCAAAGCCAGGCGATGGCCGACTACTTCGAAGCCGCCGCCAAGGCCAGCGGCCAGCCCAAGCTGGCCAGCAACTGGGTGATGGGCGAGATCTCGCGCCGCCTGAACCTGGAAGAGATCGGCATGGACCAGGTCAAGGTCAGCGCCGCGCAGCTGGGCACCCTGATCGCCCGCATCCACGGCAATGTCATCAGCAACAACAGCGCCAAGCAGGTGTTCGAGGCGCTGTGGAGCGGTGAAGGCGCAGATGTGGACGCCGTCATCGACGCCAAGGACCTGAAGCAATCCAACGACACCGGTGCGCTCGAAGCCATCATCGACGAGGTGATCGCCGCCAACCCCGGCAATGTCGAGCAGTACAAGGCCGGCAAGGACAAGGCCTTCAACGCCTTGGTCGGCCAGGTGATGAAGGCCTCCAAGGGCAAGGCCAACCCAGGCCAGGTCAATGAACTGCTGAAGGCCAAATTGGCTTAATCCCGTTTGACTGCTCTTATTGAAAGCCTCCGCCAGGAGGCTTTTTCACGTACGCACCCAGCTGAACTTGGCAACCCAGCAATGTCCTTCATTGTTAACAATGTCGGGCTTGATGTATCCAAATGCTTCACAATATGATCTATCTATCAAATTAGTAGATCTTTTTATGCCGAGCCATCGCCATGTCTTTCGCGGTTCTGCCGCCATCGTCCTGCTTGCCTGTCATTTGAGCCATACACATGCACAAACGGTCATCTACGAACAGCGCTTTGAGAGCCCAGCGCTAGCCTGCCAGCAGCTTGATGGCACTGCGCGTACAGGCCTCACCAGGCTGCAGGATGATTTTGGCAACAACTTTCGCCAGCTCAATTCCGCCGATGTGTTGTGCATTACGCCGCCCATCGCGGGCAAGCAAAACTACTCGGACCCCAGCGGTACGGCAGGCAATTACACGATTGGCTTCTACGGATCCATCAATACCGCCAACACCGAGGCGGTGGGTATGGCGTTTGACCCCAGCGGCCAGCCTTTTGTCAACGGCTCCGTCGCACTGGCCAATGTCAAACTGGCCAATTACACCGCTACCCCGACTTCCCCCACGATCGGTGACCCCGTGCGCGTGACTATGGCTTATTACCGCTTGCGGGCAACAGCGGGAGGCGGAGAGCCGGCAAACTCCGATTTCTCACTCTCGCCACCGGCCGTACTCGGCCAGCCCGCCATCGTCCGTGGTCTGCCTTCGAACAATGTCCTGACCCCCATCTTGACCGAGCAGGTCAACACGACCAACACCACGGGCAATGCCTACGCGCTGGATTGGACCACCCATACCTTCTCCGTGGATACCAGCAGTTTCGCGGTGGGAGACAAGCTGGTCGTGCTGTTCACCGGCCTGGATCTGAACCAGTACGTGGCAATCGACAACTTCGTAGTGACTACCAGTGCTATTGCACCAGCGCCACTGCAGGTCAGCAAGGCATTCGCCAGCACCTCTGTTCAACCTGGTCAGAGCACGCAGGTACGCATCGATGTGCAAGGCAATAACGTGGGCGATACCTTGGGCCTGAACCTGCAAGACAGCCTGCCCGCACCGCTGACACTGGACAGCATCGCCAGCAACAGCTGTGCAGGCACGGCAACCACCAACGGCAATGCACTGAACTTGACAGGTGGTACCGTGCCAGCAACAGGATGCCAGGTGGTGTTGAATGCAACCTGGCCCGCCACCGATATCTGTTCGGTAAGCAACGTCACCAATACCATCACCGACGGCGCTGACTTCAGCTTCAGCTCGGGTGCGCGGACTGCTGGTATTGACGCCACAGCCACGCTGGCATGCCAAGCCAAAGCCCTGCAAGTGAGCAAGTTTCAGTGCCTCCAGCGTCAAACCAGGTGATAGAACTCAGATCACGATCACTATCACCGGCAACGGCTTCAACGACGCCAACGGTCTCTCTCTGACTGACCGCCTGCCGGCCCCGCTGACGCTGGATGGCATGGCCAGCAACACCTGTGGAGGCAGTGCATCCAACAGTGGCAGCACTTTTACGCTGAATGCTGGGGTGGTGCCTGCGGCGGGCTGCCAGGTAGTTCTGAACGCAACCTGGCCTGCAGCAGACCAGTGCTCATTGGCCAGCATTACCAATACGATTGTCGACGGCACGGACTTCAGCTTTAGCTCGGGCACCCCCACCGCAGGGGTCAATGCGACCGCAGCGCTAGGTTGCACAAACACGGTAACACCACCAGTAACACCGACAGCGGTACCGCTAGGCGGCTTGTGGGTTTCGTTAGGCATGGGGCTGGGCTTGTTCGGACTGGCCCGCCGCTACCGCCGCAGCTAATGCCGAGGGCGGAACGCTGACAACACAATGGCCCGCGATTGCGGGCCATTTGCTTGGCATGGAAGCCACTGCAGGGTATAGCAGCAACAGGTATCCATGGCGGCGGCTGCAAAACCAGCCTTGGCACTTGGCCGCTCAGGTAAGGCGGCTAGGTGGCGCTCCGCTGCAGAGGGCGGGTGCTAACACCCGTACCACGGCGATCCCTAGCGTTGCTGCTGAGACCGGTCTTGCTGACCAGGCTGCTTTTGCTGCGGCGACTGCTGCTGGTGTTGCTGCTCTTTTTGCGAACCGGATTTCTGGCCCGATTGCTGCTGGTTCACCTGGTTGGGATGGCGTTGGCTGTTTGGCTGATTCATAGCGTTAGCTCCTTCAAGATGATGACGGGGCGACATGCCCTGCCATGGCTCTATAGTCGCGCCGAAGCCCAGGGGCCGGTGTAGGAATTGACGCGCCGCCTGCATCGAGACGTTTCTCTGCGCACATTTTGCAAAGCCGCATGGCGCTCTTGCCTGGGGCGATCAGCGCAAGTCAACAACATTCCTTTTCCTTCCTTCACAGAAGTTCAAGCTTGGGTTGACTCCCAGCGGTCGGCCATGTCTTCGGTATAGCCCAACACCAAGCTGCGTTGCGTTTGCAGCACCGCTGGCAAGGCTTGCCAGCCTGCGTGGGCCCGCAACGCCTCATCAGCCGAGGCATACAGCGCCCGCAAATCCTCTACCACCGCCTGGGCCTGCACTGCATCGGGTGGCTGTGGGCGGGCCAGCGCCATCCATGCGGCGCCCATCGCATACAGCTGGTAGCCATGCTGCTGCTCCAAACGCTGGTGAATGGCATGGTTCTGAAAGCTGTCCCAGTCGGCGCTGAAATAGCCATTGGGCTGGCCGGCGATCAGCGGGTCGGCATCGGCGAGCGGCAGACGCTGGATGTAGATGACCTCGTCCAGCAGCAGATTGGGGCAGCGATTGGCGGCCAGCAGCGCGTCGATATCGCTGCCGCTCAGCGCCAGGCTGCCGCAGACCTCGGCCCAGCGTTGCGGGCTCTGGGCCTGCCGCAGTTGCCGCGCGCGGTGCTGCAGCGCCTGCAGCTCCCAGGCGGCCTCCTGTGCCGGATCGTCCCAGTCCATGTCCGGCGGGCTGGCCAGGTAGAGCCGATCGTCCTGGCTGGCATGGCCGCTGGTGTAGCTGGCCTGCTGGATATCGTCCAAGGTGCTCAGGTAGCGGTGGCCGGGCCGGCCGCACGCAGCGCCTCGACATGGGCCAGCAGCGCAGCGAGGCTGGCCACCTCCTCCAGCCACTGGTAGGCAAAGGGGTAATTGGCGCGGCGGTATGGGGGGTCGGGCTGCGCGAAGAAACCGGTGTTCATGGCAATCTGCTGGCGAGGGGGTCAAGGACGCCGGTATCGCCGCTGACAGCGCTGCTGCGCCCACGAAAAAGCCCGCTGGAAGCGGGCTGTAGCGCAGCGTTCAGCAGATCAGCACATCTGTGCATTGCTCGGCGTCTTGGGTTCAGTGCCCAGTTGGCGGCGGTTGCATTTGCACTGCTGCTGCGAGTACTTGGCCTCGCGCAATGGCTGCCCCTGTTGCAGGGGCCAAGGTTGCTGCTTGGTCATCGGCAAAGGCAGGTGTTGCATGGCTGGCTCCGTGTGATCTGGCTGCGTGCCGTCGCTGTCTACTTCTGCGACTGCTGCTTGCGGTCTTGCTGGCCCTGTTGCTGCTGCTTGGGGGACTGCTGCTGTTGCTGCTGTTCCTTTTTCTGCGCAGGCTGTTGGTTGGACGCCTGGCGGTTCTGCTGAGTCATCGCTATCTCCTTCAGTGTCAAGTTGAGAGGGGCGGCAGGCTCTGGGCACTGCCGTAGCTAGATGGTGCCGCAGGTGCTGCGCCGCGCTTGTAGGAGTTTTGGAGGTCTGAATGGCTTTACGTAAACGAGCCGTTCGATTTGCAAAATTTTTTTTCAAAACAGCAGCTTATCCAGCCAATAACTATCGACGCAAGGGCCGTTTTTGGGGCCGGCTATGGCCCCATCGCCGGGCTGCGGAGTGATCGGCTTGGGCCGGTCTGCCGCCGCTCAGTCTTCGCCCGGGGATGGAAGGCGTTTTTGCGGCTGAAAGTCGTACAAGGTCTGGCCGGCGTTGTCGATCACCAGCGCCGGAAGGTTCGCGCTGGTGGTCAGGTAAAAGCCGCCTGGCCAGGCCTGCGCAGCGAGCTGCGCCCCGTCCAGCAGCAGCTGCGGCATATCGCGTGACGACTTGCGCCATACCAGCTGCAGGCTGCGCGCATCCACGATCTGCAGCACGACTTCGGCAGCGGTGGTGGGCGTCTCGTCGTAGCGCATCAGCACCCGGTCGGCATTGCGGGCCAGCACCTCGCCACTGAACTGCACCGGCACCTGGGCCACTGCGGCGATCTGGGTGATGCCTGCATCACGCAGCGCCTGGCGGCTGACGACGAAACCATCGCTCACCGGCTGGTAGAGCCTGGGCGCGGCGCGCACCTGTTGGTCTGCGCTGGAATGCACGCTCAGCCGTGGCCAGCGTTCAAACTCGCCGGGCCGCACTTTTTGCGCAAACTGCAGCAGCATGGTGGGCAAGCCGTACTGGGCAACGTCGGTGTCAAAGTCGGCGTAATCGATGCGCGATACCGTCTGCCGGTACTGCGCCCAGGGGCGCTGCTGCCAGCGCTGCAGCCGCTCCGCCCAGGGGTACAGCTCGCCGCTGGCCCAGTACAGCGCATAGCGGTCGCCGGTATTGCTGGTCACCTCCAACAAACCCGGTTCGCGCTGCTCGCCAAATGCGTACCTGGACACGCCCGTGCCCAGCTCTGCCGCAAAGCGCTGGCGCAGCGCTGCATCCATCGGTTCAAACGCGGTCTGCGCCGGCTGGCGCAGCCACCAGTGCCGGTCATTGAGCAGCAGCGACAGCTGGCCATTGGCCTCGCTGCGCAGGCGGGCGGGCTGGCGCAGCTGCGCGCGGGGCAGCACGATGCGCTGGGGCTGGCCCAGCAGCTGCCTGGCCTGCAGGTCGTTGTCCAACAGCACAAATACATCGTCCTGCGTGGTGCTGTGCTTCATCACCCGCAGCATGCGCAGGCTGCCATCTTCGCCCTGGTAGATGGCCGACGCCTCGACCTCGCCCAGCTCCTCGGCCTGGTCCGCAGGGCGCAGCAGGCGGACCGTGGCGGGCACCAGCAGCGGCAGCACAAAAAACACCACCAAGGCGATGCCCAGGGGCCCGATGGCGCGCCGGGGGATGTTCATCGCGCGGCGCCTTCAGACGAACCGCCAAAGTCCTGCAGCACTGCACCGTCTTCGCCGATCAGCAGCGCGGGCTGGCGCATGTCGTTGAGCAGCAAAAAGCCGCCGCTGACCGCCTGGCCGGTGACATAGGCACCGCCTTCACGCTTGCCCAGTGGGGGCAGCTGGTCGATCGTGCGGCTCCACACCACCTGCTGGCTGGCCTTGTCCAGCAGCTGGATGACGCGGCCTTCCTGCCGCACCGGGCTGGGGTTGTAGGCCAGCAGCAGGCGGCGCGCGTTTTCCGCCATTACATCGGCATGGAAGCGCGGCACCGCCGGCTGCACCACCTTGATGCGCAGCAGCCCCCGGTCCTCGGTGGCATACCGGGGCGTGAAGTAACCATCGCCTATCGGCACATAGCTGCGCAACGATGTCTGCACCTCGCGGCTGTCGCCGGGCTGCAGGTCGAAGTAGCCAAAGTGAAGAGGCTGACCAGGCTCGTGCCGCCACCAGGACTGTACCAGCACGGCGCGGTTCTCCTCGCCGGTCGGGCGGGGCAGCGATTCGTAGCGGTAGAAGGCGGTCTCCTGGCGGTAGCCGGCTTGCGCCTTTTCATACAGGCTGCTGCTGTTGGCCGCCGGCCAGATCTGGCCCAGCAGCCAGTACACCAGGTATTTGCTGCCATTGCGGCTGGTCACCTCCAGGCTGTCGGGCCGGTCACGGCCCTTGGGCGCCACGCCGACGATGCCCTCGCCCAGTTGCGCGGCAAAGCGCGCGCTCAGCTGGGGCTGCAGATCGACAAAGCGCAAGGTGCCGGGGTCGAAACGCCAGAAACCGCGCTCCTTCAAGAACAGGTAGAGCTGGCCGTCGGAGAAGAACTGCAGCGCTGCGCTGCCCGAGCTGCCGGCCCAGGGCATCGCCATGCGCTGGGGCTCCCCCAGGCTGGTGCCGGTGGCCGCATCGCGCACCACCGTGCGGTAAACCACATCATCGTGCTCGCGGTTTTCATACAGCTGCACCAGCAGGCGCTGACCGTTGCGCTCGATGAGCGTGGTGGCCTCGCTGCGGCCCAGGGCCAGCGGCGGTACCTTGGCTTGCCAGGCAGTGGGCAGGCTCAGTCGGAGCCCGGGTTGCAACCGGGGCAGCCACCAGGGTATGGACACCAGCATCGCCAGCAGCACCAGGACCCAGGGCAGATGCCGGCGCAGCCGCGCCCCGCTGGCTGCGTCTGCAGAGGCAGGCATGCCTGGGTAGGCCTGGCCCTGCAACTGCTCCAGCCGGAACTGCGCGCCGCACTGCAGGCAGGCAAAGGCATGGGGCACGCCTGCACTGCGGCAGTGCGCAGCGCCGCAGCGCGGGCAATACGGGGACAACAGAGAGGATGCGGGGGACCAGGCAGGCATAAGCCAGCGATGATAAACCGTGACCCCAGGAGCCCGGGAACCCGCTTTGCAAACGAAGCTGGGCGCCGCCAGGTGGGCGACTCCCAGGCGTCAGCCGCCTTGCCCGCACGGCTGCCCCAGCCGCTAACATGCTGGCTTTTGAACCTGCTGCGCCCTGCCCCATGACCACCACCGCCCCATCCACCGCCGTTGCCAACGACATCCCCGCCTACACCGTGGATGAGCCGGCCCACCAGATCTTCGGCCTCAGCATGGCCATGGCCGAGGCCTTTCTGCTCAAAGGCGAGGCGATCGGCAATGACCGCGCCCGGGTGCGCATGCCCTACCAGAAGCAATACACCAACAGCCGGGGCGACATGCATGGCGGCGCCATCGCCACGTTGCTCGATGTGGGCCTGTCCTGCGCCGCACGCGCGCATGACCCGTCGCGCTATGGCGTCATCACCGTGGACCTGACCATCCACTACATCGCACCGGGCAGCGGCGATGTGGTCTGCACCGCTGTCTGCGAAAAAAGAGGCAGGAGCCTGTCGTTTGTGCGAGGCGAACTGCATGACGATGCCCGCAACCTTTTGGGGCTGGCCACCGGCACCTTCAAGCTGGTCGACAAACAGAAAATCTGAGCCTGCAAAAAACCGGCAGATATGGCATGCTGGCGGTCTTATTGCTCCAATTTTGACCATGACGCGCCAATCCACCCATGCCATCCATCCCCAGTTTCTGGACCGTTCCTCGCCCCGCGCCTTCTCCGGCAAGGCGCTGACGCCCAAGGACATCGAGACCATTGTTGAAGGCGCACGCTGGGCCCCTTCGGCCAGCAACAAGCAGCCCTGGCACTTTGCGTATTCGATCCATGGCGATGCCAACTGGCAAGCGTTCTCCACCATCCCCAACGAGTTCAACCGCCGCTGGTGCCTGAACGCCGGCGCGTTGCTGGTGGTGCTGTCGAACAAGGCCGAATCGGCCATGCACAGCTTTGACACCGGCTGTGCCTGGGGCTACCTCGCGCTGCAAGCGCATGCCATGGGCCTGGCCACGCATGCGATGGCCGGCATCGAGCTGGCTGCCGCACGCGAGGTGCTGCAACTGGGCGAGCAGTGGCAGGTCGAATGCCTGGTCGCGATCGGCGAGCGCGGCGACAAGTCCAGCCTGCCAGCCGACCTGGCAGAGCGCGAAACACCATCGCCACGCAAGGCGCTGTCGGACATCCTGAGCGCAGGCCCGCTGGCTTAAACGGCTGCCTCCAGCAACGCAAAGGCTCCCAACCGGGAGCCTTTGTGCTTCAGGCATCAGGCTTTATGCGACGTTCAGGCGCTCGCCGCTGTGCCGGTCAAACACATGCCAATGCTGCGGCGCCGTGTGCCAATGCAGGGCCTGGCCGGGGGCCAGCGCCAGGCGCTCCTTGACGGTCGATATCAGTGGCTGCTGGCCAAAGCGGCTGACCACCTGGGTTTCCGCGCCGGTGGGCTCGACGACCTCGACCGTCGCAGCGCTGGTGGCGACACCGCTCAGCGGCGCCACTGCCAGTTGCACATGCTCGGGCCGCACACCCAGCCACAGTTCACGCGCGCCCTGGGCCTGCAGGCCAGGCAGCAGCGGCAGGCGCTGGCCATCGTCGGTCACCAGCTGCCAGCCGTCCTGCGCTGGCTGGCTGCGGGCGGCAATCAGGTTCATCGCGGGTGAACCGATGAACTGCGCGACAAAGGCATTGCGCGGCCGGTCATACAGCTCCAGCGGGGTGCCCACTTGCTCAATCACGCCGTCGCGCATCACCACGATGCGGTCGGCCATGGTCATGGCCTCGATCTGGTCGTGGGTGACATAGACCGTGGTGGTGCGCAGGCGCTGGTGCAGGGACTTGATCTCGGTGCGCATCTGCACGCGCAGCTTGGCATCGAGGTTGGACAGCGGCTCGTCAAACAAAAACGCCAGCGGCTCGCGCACAATGGCGCGGCCCATCGCCACACGCTGGCGCTGGCCGCCCGAGAGCTGGGCAGGCAGGCGGCCCAGCAGCGGCTCCAGGCCCAGAATCTCGGCCACCTGCTGCACGCGCTGCGCGATGGCCGAAGGCGCCTGGCGCTGCAGCTTGAGCGCAAAGCCCAGGTTATCGGCCACCGTCATATGCGGGTAGAGCGCATAGTTCTGGAACACCATCGCGATATTGCGCTCGCGCGGCGGCACCTCGTTGATAACCTGTCCGCCCAGCACGATCTGGCCGCTGCTGACTTCCTCCAGCCCGGCGAGCATGCGCAGCAAGGTGGATTTGCCGCAGCCAGACGGGCCGACCAGCGCGACAAACTCCCCCTCGGCGATATCAAGCGATATGCCCTTGAGCACATCGTGCCCCTCAAAGTGCTTGCGCAGCTGTCTCAATGCAATCGAAGCCATCTCAGTCCTTTACGCCACCGGCGGTGAGGCCGTGCACCAGGTATTTGCGCACCAGCACCGTGAACAGCAGCACCGGCAGCATCACCATCGTGCCGGCCGCTGCGATCTTGGTCCACTCCCAGCCGTCGTACTGCAGAAAATTGACGATGGCGACCGGCGCCGTCACCGCCTGGGTGCGGGTCAGAATCAGTGCGAAGAAAAAGTCGCTCCACGAGAAGATGAAGCACAGCACGGCCGTGGCCACCAGGCCCGGCCGGGTCAGCGGCAGGGTCACATGCCAGAAGGCCGACCAGATGCCGCAGCCGTCCATCCAGGCCGCCTCTTCCAGCGCCGTGGGAATCGCGTCAAAAAAGCCTTGCATCATCCAGATCACGATCGCCAGGTTGAAGGTCAGGTAGACCAGTACCAGCGCCCAGACCGTGTCGAGCAGACCCAGCCAGCGAAAGGCCAGAAAGAACGGAATCGTGAACGCAATGGGCGGCGCCATGCGCGTGCACAGCACCCACAGCGCCACCTGGCGCCGCTGCTTGAAGCGCCAGCGCGACAGCGCATAGGCCGCAGGCACCCCCAACAGCAGTGACAGCCCGGTGGACAACACACTCACCAGCAGGCTGTTGCCAAAGGAGCGCGCAAAGTTGTCCTGCCAGAGCCCGGTAAAGGCCTCCAACGTGGGGCTGAAGATGAGATCCAGCGACAGCGCATCGCCCGCCGGGCGAAAGGCCATCTGCAGCATCCACAAAAAGGGCAGCAGCACCAGCATCAGCACCCCCACAGCCACGGTGCTGCGCAGATGGCGCTGTGCGCCCTGCACTACGCGTTGCCACAGCGGCAATGAAGGTGCTGCGCTGTGCCAGGTCTCAGCGTGCATGGCGCTCTCCGTTGGCCTTGCCCAGGCGGCTGATCAGCGCGCTCAGCACAAAGATGATGGCCAGCATCACCACCGCAATGGCGCTGCCATACCCCCAGTACGAGAAGTTGAAGGCCTGGATAAAGCCGTAGAAATTGGTCACCTCGGTAACGGTGCCCGGCCCGCCATTGGTCAGCACATACAGCAGCGGAAAGGCCTTGAAGCTGTCGATCAAGCGGAACAGCGCGCAGACCACCAGGGTGCGCTGCAGATAGGGCAGCACGATGTAGACAAACACCTGCCAGCGGTTGGCGCCATCGATGCGCGCGGCATCGACCGGGTCGCGCGGCACCATCTGCAGCTGGGCCAGCACCATCAGCATCGTGAACGGGAACCACTGCCAGACATCGGCAACGACAATGGCCCACAGGGCGGTATCGGGGTTGGCGATCAGCGAGCGCACCGGCCAGCCCCACTGCTCGAGCAGCGCATGCAGCGGACTGATGTCGGGCGTGTAGATGATCTTCCAGACCAGGGCCACCACAATCGGTGGCAGCACCATGGGGATCAGGAAAAATGTGCGCAAGCCCGCCAGCAGCCGGCTGCCGCTGTGCAGCAGCAGGGCCAGGCCCAGGCCGACGAGCAGCTGCAGCAGCACCCCTACCGACGAGAGCTTGGCCTGCACCCACAGCGAATCCAGAAATCGCTGGTCCTGCAGCAGCTGCGCATAGTTGCCTGCGGGCTGCCCAAAGTGGAAGGTGGCTGCCGGGTCCGTCAGGCTCAGCGGCGTCAGGCTCACCACCACCAGGGTGATCAGCGGCAGCAGGGTAATGGCGGCCAGCACCACCAGCGCCGGCGCCAGGCCCAGGCCGTAGGCCCGCGCCGATGCGCGCTGCCAGCGCTGTGTGGCGGGCGTTTCAGCGTGCTTGCCGCGTGTTGGCCCGGGCAGCGGCAAGGACTGCTCAGGCCCCGTGTCGAGCGCCTGCGGCGCGATGGAGGCGGTGGGCGGCATGGGCGCGTTCCTGGCCTGTCAGACCGAGACGCCAGCGCGGCGCAGCTCGGCAATCGACGCGGTCTGCGCCTGCTTCATGGCCTGCTCGGGCGTGCGCTGGCCAGTGACGATCAACTCGATGGCCTTGTTGATCTGCTGGTCCACCTGCGGGTAGGCGGCCACGGTGCGGTATTTCATATGGCCCTGCTTGGCTGACAGGTCCACCGATGCGGTCACCAGCGCCGCAATGTCATAGCCATTGGCGCGTTGGCGCTCGCGGTAGATGGGGGAGTCGATGTCCGAGCGGCGCGTCGGCGAGCCATAGCCCGCGGCCACGGCACGCTGCAAGGTTTCCTTGGAGGTCGCCCAGCGGATGAACTGCCAGGCGGCGTCCTTGTTCTTGCTGCCCACCGGAATGCCCCATCCATGGATGGCGGTGCCTGGAAAGCGGCCGGCCACGCCCTTGGGCACCTGGCCCCAGGCCGCCGATGCCGCCACCTTGCTGCTCGATGCGTCGGCCAGCTGCGAGAGGTTGATCTGGCCTTGCACGCTCAGGTGGCTGCGGCCGGCCTTGAGCGACTGCACCGCCTGGTCCGAGGTGTAGGAGACTACACCGTCAGGCCCGTATTCACGCAGCAGGCGGGCAAAGTAGTCGGCCGCCGCGATCGCCTCGGGGCTGTCCAGGGTCGGGAACAGGTCATCGGGCGCCTTGCGGAACACATCGCCGCCAAAGGCCTGCAGGAAGGGGATGAAGGTCCAGCCATAGTGGTTGTCGGTGACAAAGCCGGCCGCGCGCTCCTTGCGGTTGAGCAGCTTGGCCGCTTCCAGCCAGGCATCTGTCGTATCGGGAAAGGCCAGGCCCGACTGCTTGAGCACATCAAAGCGCGAGGCGGCGGCAATCGTCACCTCGGCCTGCCAGGGAATGCCGTAGAGCTGTCCGTCGCGGCCCCGCTCGGGCGCCAGCGCGCCTTCCAGAAAGTCGCGGATGTCAAAGTTCGCCGGCGTTTTGTTCGGATCGTTGATATAGCCGTCCAGCGGCGTCAGCCAGCCCGAGTTGATCCAGCGGCTCGAATAGATGAAGGTCACATTGACCGCATCAAAGGCCGCGCCCTTGGTGGACAACTCCAGATCGGCACGCTGGTTGTAGACCGGAAAGCCGGGCGTGTCGAAGTTCACCTTGGCGCCCGTCGCCTCCTCGAATTCGGGAATCCAGGGGCGCAGCAGCTTCGAGTACGGCGAGCTGTACAACGAGGTATTGAGCGTCACGCCCTTGAGCGGCTTGCTGTCCAGCGCCAGTGCGGGAAAGCCCAGCGCGCTGCCGGCACCGGCGGCCAGCGCTGAGACCAGCAGCTTGCGGCGCGGCACCAGCAGGCCGCCTTCGTAGTGGTAGGTGGTTCGGGTCATCGAAGTTCTTCTCCAGCGGGCGCAGGCGTTCATGGCCGTCTGCTGTCGGATAGGGAGGCAGGTGCAGCGCCAGTCCAGGCAGCCGCCAGGTCCGGCCGGTCTGCGGCGGGTCAGGCTGCGGCCGGCTCGCGCACCGTCAGGTCGACGCTGGTGCGGCCATCGACTGCAGTGGCCACATCGCCGGTGACCGTGACGCGGCGCATCACACGGTGGGCGTCGGCGTAGTCATTGATGGCGTAGTGCTGGGTTGCCCGGTTGTCCCAGATGGCCACATCGCCGGGCTGCCAGTGCCAGCGCACGGTGTTTTCCAGACGCACAATGCGCTCATGGAAGAGCTGCAGCAACGCGGCAGACTCGTTGCTGCGCAGGCCCTTGATGCGCTTGGCAAAGTGGCCCAGCAGCAGCGCCTTCTCCCCCGTCTCGGCATGCACATGCACCAGCGGTTGCTCGGACTCGATGGTCTTGCTGGTGAACACCTTGCGGTAGCTGGCGCGGCCCTGCGTCTCGCTCTGGCTGGCAGTGGTGTTCTGGCGGAAGTTCTCCGCATAGTCGTAGTCATTGCCATGCACGGCCCAGAGCTGCTCGGCCAGCTGCTGCAGCGGGGCGGGCAGGCTCTCGTAGGCGGCCACAGTATTGGCCCAGACGGTGTCGCCGCCATGGCCGGGCAAGGTGACGGCGCGCAGCACGCAGACTTTCGGGAACACCGCCTTGAAGGTCACGTCGGTGTGCCAGGAATCGGCCCGGCCACCGTGCTGGGAATTGAGCTCCAGGAAGGCCGTGCCATCGGGTGCAGGCACGGTGGGATGCGCTTCGATCTCGCCAAACAGGCGGCCAAAGGCCTGGTGGCTGGCGTCATCGAGGTGCTGCTGGCCCCGGAAGAAAATCACCCGGTGCTGCAGCAGCGCCGCCTTGATCTGGGCAAACAGCGCGGGCTCCAGCGCGCCCGACAGCGACACGCCATGCACCACCGCGCCAATGCGGCCCGCCAGGGGCTCGATGTGCAGGGCGGCGCCTGCAGCGGCTTGGGCCGCGGGGCTCAGGTGGCGAACATTGGTGATGGCATTCATGGGCGCTCCTCAAGGGCTGGCAATCAGGTGGAAGCCTTCATGCTAGGCAGGGGCCCGCGCCATCACAACGACGCATTTCATGCATCGATATGCCAACAGCAGCTAAGAAAAAAGAGGCATAAGCCTCTTTCTGGGGTGTCTAAAGCCATCCACTGCAACGGCCCCGCTGGGACGCGCTGCGGTGGATGCCGCATCAGAACAGCACGCGGCAGCGGATGGTGCCGGCAATCTGGGCCAGCTTCTCCAGCGCCAGCGCCGACGATTCCTGGTCGATATCGATCACCACGTAGCCCACCTTCTCATCGGTGCGCAGGTACTGGCCGGCGATGTTGATGCCGTTGTCGGCCAGCACCTGGTTGATGGCCGACAGGATGCCGGGGCGGTTCTCATGCACGTGCAGGATGCGGTTCTTGCCCGGGTGCTCGGGCAGTGCCACTTCGGGGAAGTTGACCGCCGAGGTGGTGGTGCCGTTGTCGCTGTACTTGACCAGCTTTTCTGCCACTTCCAGGCCGATATTGGCCTGGGCTTCCATTGTCGAGCCGCCGATGTGCGGTGTCAGGATCACGTTGTCCATGCCGCGCAGCGGCGACTGGAACTCATCCTTGTTGCTCTTGGGCTCGACCGGGAACACGTCGATGGCAGCGCCCAGCAGCTTCTTGTCCTTCAGTGCCTGGGCCAGGGCATCGAGGTCCACCACGGTGCCGCGCGAGGCATTGATCAGGATGCTGCCGGGCTTCATCGCGGCGATCTGCGCCGCGCCGATCATGTTGTGGGTGGAGGCCAGCTCGGGCACGTGCAGGGTCACGATATCGGACTGCTCCAGCAGCGCATGGAGGTTGGCGGCCTGGTGCGCATTGCCCAGCGGCAGCTTGGTGACCACATCATGGAACACCACCTTCATGCCCAGGCCTTCGGCCAGCACCGACAGCTGCGTGCCAATGGAGCCGTAGCCGACGATGCCCAGGGTCTTGCCCCGGATCTCGAAGGCGTTGTCGGCGCTTTTCTTCCAGCCGCCCCGGTGCGATACCGCGTTCTTCTCGGGGATGCCCCGCAGCAGCAGGATGGCTTCGGCCAGCACCAGCTCAGCGACGGAGCGGGTGTTGGAGAAAGGCGCGTTGAAGACCGCAATACCGCGCTCGCGCGCCGCATTCAGATCGACCTGGTTGGTGCCAATGCAAAAGCAACCCACGGCGACCAGCTTGTTGGCCGCGGCAAACACATCGGCTGTCAGCTGCGTGCGGGAGCGAATGCCGACAAAGTGCACGTCGGCGATCTTGCGCTTGAGCTCCTCGCCCTCCAAGGCGCCGGTCAACGCCTCGACCTGGGTATAGCCCGCCGCCTGCAACACCTTGAGCGCGGAAGGGTGGATGCCCTCGAGCAGCAAGAACTTGATCTTCGATTTATCCAGCGATGTTTTGGTCATGAATGCGCGCTTTCTCTTTCACAAACAACAGCGGTCTGCCCCCACGGCTGCGATCGGCAGCTGGCAGACCCGGGTCGATCATGGCGCAGAACCTTTGCCATTACGTGTTGTCGGGTTGACCCTAGGTCCTACGCGGCGCAGCCGGCGCCAACCGCCGCTTGTCCAGGCCTGCCGCCCTGCACAGCTGAAGCACTTGATTTGCTTGGTTTTTCAGCACCCGGGTGGTTCGCCGACAAGCGCCGGGCTTCAACCCTGGCCTGCAAAGGGTGGCGCTGCGTGGTACAAAAAGCAGGTGATTCTGTGACACAACCGCAAGGAGTTTTGCATGACAACTGCCCCCACCCACAGCCTGTTCGACCCCATACAAGTGGGCGATCTGGCGCTGGCCAACCGCATCGCGATGGCGCCGCTGACGCGCAACCGTTCGCCCAACGCCGTGCCCCAACCGATGACGGCTACCTACTATGCCCAGCGCGCCAGCGCGGGCTTGCTGATCACCGAGGCCACCGCCATCAGCCACCAGGGCCAGGGTTATGCCGATGTGCCGGGCCTGTACGAGCAGGACCAGCTTGACGGCTGGAGCAAGGTGACCAGCGCCGTGCATGCCAAGGGCGGCAAGATCGTCTGCCAGCTGTGGCATGTGGGCCGCGTCTCCCACCGCCTGCTGCAGCCGGGCCAGCAGGCCCCGGTGGCCCCTTCGGCCATCACTGCCAAGACCAAGACCTACCTGATTGACCACGCCACGGGAGAAGGCCGCTTCGAGCCGACCTCCGAGCCGCGCGCACTGGATGCCGAGGAGATCCCCGGCATCGTGCACAGCTTTGCTGCGGCTGCCCGCAATGCGGTCAAGACGGCCGGCTTTGATGGCGTCGAGATCCACGGCGCCAATGGCTACCTGCTGGACCAGTTCCTGAAGACCGGCGCCAATGTGCGCCGCGACGACTACGGCGGCTCGATTGAAAACCGCGCCCGCCTGACCCTGGAAGTCACCCGCGCGGTGATCGATGCGGTCGGCCGTGGCCGTGTCGGCATCCGGCTCTCGCCGGTCACCCCGGCCAATGGCATCGATGACGCCGATCCGCAAAGCCTGTTCACCTACCTGGCCCACCAGCTGGCGCCGCTGGGGCTGGCCTATATCCATGTGATCGAGGGCGCCACCGGGGGCCCGCGCGAGGTGGAAGGCCGCCCCTTCGACTACGAAGCGTTCAAGGCGGAATACCGCCGCGCCGGCGGCAAGGCTGCCTGGGTGGTGAACAACGGCTATGACCGCGAACTGGCTGAACAGGCCGTGGCCAGCGGCCAGGCCGACATCGTCGCCTTTGGCCGGCCCTACATTGCCAACCCGGACCTGGTCGAGCGCCTGCGCAGCGGTTCCGCGCTCAATACCGGCGACAGCAGCACCTACTATGGCGGTGGCGAGAAGGGTTATACCGACTACCCCACCCTCGCCGGCTAAGCGCCTTGAGCGGCCTGGGCCTACAAAGAACCTGTGCCAAGGCCTGGGCCGCTGCTTCACCGTATTTTGGTAGAGTGCGCAGATGCCATTGACTTCTCTCTTCCGCACCACCTTCTGCCTGCTGCTGGTCCCCGGCCTGGCCGCCTGCTCCAGCCTTTGGCCCTCCAAAAAAGAGGCCGATCCTGCGCCCCGCGCGCCCCAGCAGGCGCCCAGCGACAAACCGGCGCCGCAAGCACCTGCTGCCGCAGCGGCCAGCATCAGCGAGGCCGACCTGGCCGGCATCTGGGAATGCCAGTTCCAGATCAGCATGGGCAAGGACAGTGCCAGCTTCACCTACACCAACCAGTTCAACCCCGACCACACGTTGCGCTCGCAGGCCTTTCTGGCCTATGACATGCCCAGTACCGAGCAGCAGTACCGCTTTGTGCTGCAAGGCACAGGCCATTGGCGCATTGATGGCAGCACGATCACGATGATCGTGCCCAAGGTGGTCAAGCAGGACCGCTCCGAACACAAGAAGCCCGAACTGATGAACGACAAGGACCTGGTCCCCGAGGATTTGAGCGATACCTGGGCGGTGCAGGCGCACAAGGGCAAGAACCTGCGCGTGACCGTTGGCAGCCTGGCTGACGCCATGCTCTGCAACAAGGAATAAGGCCGGGCCTCGCATGGATTCGCTGACCCTGGCCTTTTTGCCGCTGGCGCTATGGTGGCCGGTGGCCACCGGCCTGTCCTTGCTGCTGGTGCTGAGCGCCGTGCTATGGATGTTTCTGCAGAACCGGCCGCCGCGGCAGCAGGCATCCGCAGGCCGTCCGGCCTGGCTGCCGTGGGCGTTTGCACTGTTTGCGCTGGTCTGGTGGGGCTTTGGCTTTGCGTTCGCGCTGTGGCCGCTCACCGAGCTGGATGAACTGGGCCAATGGGCCCGCGCCAGCAGTTATGTGCTGGTGCCGCTGTGGATAGGCGGCGTGGCCTGGGTGGGCGCGCTGCTGGTGCAGCGCCTGCTGCGCAGCACGGCGGCCATGCGCGGCTAGCGCGGCGCTACCGGTTGGCGGCGATTGCCGATTGACAGCCGCCCCATTTGCGCGACACTGGTGCTTACCCCTGAGTTGGAGGCCTGCCATGACCGATATCGACAGCATCAACCTCGACAAACTGCGCAATATCGTGCAGAAGTTCACGCACCGCGACTTTACCGCCGCCCAGATTGCCGATGACTACTGGGATGGCGCGGCCGAACAGATCGGCGCCAGCGGCGCGCAGTTTGAAGCCGTTTTGCAGCGCAATGCGGCGCTGCTGGGCATCCAGACGGTGGGCAGCCATCAGCCCGCGCGCTGGCATGTAGCAGCCTGAGGCGCCGGCCCCTCTCATCCATGCCACACCGCACCGCCGCCCAGCGGTGCTAGGCTTGCACCATGCTGCAGCCCGCCCGTCTCCATTTCCGTGATTTCTCTCCCGCCGACCTGTTCGTCGTCGCCCATGCGATGGGCGACGCACGGCTGACCGCGTTCTACGGACTGGAAACGGCGCACAGCGATGCCCGCGTCATTGCGCAGGAACAGCTCGATTGGTATGCCAGTGTTGCCAACGAAGGCAGCGGCTGGTGGCAGGCGGTGCTGCTGGACGGGGCCGTCATCGCAGCCGTCGGCATCTACGACCATGACGACGAGGCCGACAGCGCCGATCTGGGCTACTGGTTGCTGCCCGACCATTGGGGCCACGGTTGGATGGACCAGGCACTGCGCCAGTGGCTGCCCGGCGCATTTGGGCGGCTGGGCTTGCACAGCGTGGTGGCCTATGTGGAGCCCGAGAATGCGGCATCGACCCGTTTGCTGGGCCGCCTGGGCTTTTGCCATGAAGGCCTGCTGCGCGACTGCAGCAAGCGCGATGGCGCCTACGTATCGCTGCAGCGCTATTCGCTGCTGGTCAGCGAGCTACCGGGCTTGTAGCGTAAAGGGGCTCAGGCCGGCCGGCCATCCCGCACATGGCAGCCATGGAGGTGGTCATTGACCATGCCCATCGCCTGCATGAAGGCGTAAACGGTGGTGGGGCCGACAAACTTCCAGCCGCGCTTTTTCAGATCCTTCGACAGCGCCACGGCCTCGGGCGCCACGCCCATCTGGCGCACGGCCTCCAACGTGATCCGCTCCGGGCGGCTTGCCGGCGCTGGCGCAAAGCGCCACAGGTAGGCGTCAAAACTGCCAAATTCTCGCTGCAGCTCGGCCAGGCGCTGTGCATTGTTGATCACCGCCTCGATCTTGCCGCGGTGGCGCACAATGCCGGCGTCGGCCAGCAGGCGCTGCACATCCTCGGCACCGAACTGCGCAACCTGCTGCGCATCGAACTGCGCAAAGGCTGCGCGGAAGGACTCGCGCTTGTTCAGAATCGTCAGCCAGCTCAGGCCGGCCTGAAAGCCTTCCAGGCAGATCTTCTCGAACAAGCGGCGGTCATCATGCACGGGGAAGCCCCATTCATGGTCGTGGTAGTGCTGGTAGAGGGGCGAGGCCATGCACCAGCTGCAACGCGCGCGCTGGTCGTCGGCCAGGGCCAGGCCTGGGGCGAGGGAGTCGAGGGGCATGGAGGTTGCGCGCGGCTACTTGGAAGCAGCCGGGGTCCAGTAGGGTTTGAGGCTTTGGGCCTCTTCGTCAAAGCGCAGGTTGGTGGCCTTGATTTCTTCGTTGATCGTGGCGATCTGCTCGTCGACTTCCTTGAAGTCACGGCGGTTGCCATCCAGGCGGGCCTGCAGCGGCGCGGGGGCCTTGCTGGGATCCTTTTTGTAGAACTCCATGTCCTGGTCGATCTTCTTGCGGTCTTCGAGCAAGAAAGTGCGGCGCTCCTGCACGATGCGGATCTGCGCACGCAACACATCGACGGCTTCGGCACGCTCGGCGTCATGGGCGGCCTTGGTGGGAAAGCGTGTGGCCAGCGCGCGCTCGCGCCGTTTGCCATCATTGGCGCGGTAGCGCTCTTCTGCCTCACGGCGCTGCTGGGCAGCCTGCTCGGCACGCTCGCGCTCGGAATAGGCCGGCCCGACCGTGCGCACCGCACCGCCGGGCATCGTGACCTGCTGCTCGCGGTCCGCACAGGCAGGAATGGGCCGGTCCGCCGTCAGGCGGCGGCCAGCCGCATCCACGCAGCTGTAGACCATGGAGGCCGACGGGGACTTCTGGGCATGGCTGGCGCCAGCGAGCGCCAGCATCCCGATGGCCAAAGCAGCTGCACACCTGTCCTTCCGCATTGCTAGATCCTTATCATTCAAAACTATCGAATTCTAATAATCAATTGCCAACGCCATAACGTTCCCGGTAAGCCAGCACCTGACTGTGGTGTTCACGCATCGATTCTGCGGCCGGGCCCTGGGCCAGGAAGGCCAGCAGGTCCTCCAGCCTGGCAATGGTGCAGACCTGCATTCCCAGCTGGTCGCGCACATACTGCACCGCACTATGGGCAACGTCCTTGCCATTCTCAGTGGCTTTCTCCTGTCTGTCCAATGCAATGGCCATCGCATGGGGAATGGCGCCCGCGCCCTTGATGAGCGCAATCGATTCGCGCGCAGCAGTGCCGGCCGACATCACATCGTCAATGATCAGCACCCGGCCTTGGAGCGGCGCCCCCACCAGGCTGCCGCCTTCGCCATGGTCCTTGGCTTCCTTGCGGTTGTAGGCAAAGGGCACGTTCTTGCCCAGGCGTGCCAGCTCCACGGCCACGGTCGCGGCCAGCGGAATGCCCTTGTAGGCCGGTCCAAACACCATGTCGAACGCCACACCGCTGGCCAGAATCGCTTTTGCATAGAATTCGGACAGGCGCGCCATCTTGGCGCCATCATCAAACAACCCGGCATTGAAAAAATACGGGCTGATGCGGCCGGCCTTGGTGGTGAACTGCCCAAAGCGCAACACGCCGGCTTCGACGGCAAACTCTACAAAATCCTGTGCCAACTGCGCATCAGCGCCTGGCTGTGGGAGACTATCGACCATGACCCAATCCTTGTTCAAATTAACCAGCCTCAACCTCAACGGCATCCGCTCCGCTGCCACCAAGGGCGTGATCCCCTGGATTGAGACAACCCGGCCCGATTGTATTTGTGTGCAGGAAATCAAGGCACAGCAAGCGGATATGCTGGACAAGTTCGACGTTATCGACGAGATGAACGGGTATTTCCAGTTTGCCGAGAAAAAGGGCTACTCGGGGGTGGGCATCTACACCCGCCATGCACCCAGCGATGTGGTGGTTGGCTTTTCGCCCAACGAGTTCGATGCCGAGGGCCGCTATGTGGAGCTGCGCTTTGACACGCCCACGCGCAAGCTGTCGATCATCAGCTGCTACTTTCCCAGCGGCAGCTCGGGGGACATCCGCCAGGCTGCCAAGTACCGCTTTCTGGCCGAGCTGCACCCGCACCTGATGCGCTTGCGGGCCGAGCGCGACTTCATCCTCTGCGGCGACATCAACATTGCCCACACCAACGCCGATATCAAGAACTGGCGCAGCAACCAGAAGAACAGCGGCTTCCTGCCCGAAGAGCGCAGCTGGATGACCCAGCTGCTGGAGAAGGAAACCGAGACCGGCGGCCTGGTCGACGTGTACCGCGTGCTGCAGCCCGATACCACCGACGCCTGCTACACCTGGTGGAGCAACCGGGGCCAGGCCTATGCCAACAATGTGGGATGGCGCCTGGACTACCACCTGGCCACGCCAGCGATTGCAGCACTGGCCCGCAAGGAGCACATCTACAAGGATGTGAAGTTCTCCGACCACGCGCCCATCACGATCGATTACGATTTCCAGCTCTGATCCCAACGTCCCGCCACGCGTCCCAGCGGCCGGGAGCCCAGACCACCCACCGGGAGCTTACCATGCGCGTCACTGCAGCACCCCTTCTTCTGGCTGCCCTGCTGGCCAGCAGCGCCGTTAATGCCCGGGATGCATCGGATTACAGCACGCAGGAACTGGTCGAGGCGCTGGCCCAGCGCCTGTCCAAGGTGCTGCTGGCGGGCCCTACGCGTGATGCGCCGCCCAGTACCGCTGCCATTGTCATGCTGGAGGGCAAGGGCCTGCGCCTGGCACCACGGCTGCAATCCACCCCGGCGATGCGGGTGCTGAGCCAGGAGCAACTGGTGGCCGAGCAGCGCGCCAACTTTCTGATCATCTCTCAGCTGGGCCAGCAGGGCGCGGACATGCTCGTCGACTACGAGACGCCCAACAATGCCTCGTTCGGTACCTTGCGCATCCAGGACAAGGACGGCAAGCTGGTGTTTAAGGCCGAGGACACGTACCGCAGCAGCAGTGGCGCGCGGGCCACCTATGCACGCCTGTACGGCGGCCTGCCCTGCCGCAATGGCAGCGAGATGGCCTACCGCTTCAACTATGCCGACCGCTATGCGCGCAGCGGCGAATGCCCGGTGGCGCGCTTTCCCAGCAGCGATTCCGCCTTCGAGTGGTAAGCATCCGTCCTAGGCGCTGCCCTTGAGGCTGGCCAGCACCTCATCGAGCATCTGCTTGGCATCGCCAAACAGCATGCGGTTGTTGTCCTTGTAGAACAGCGGGTTGTCCACGCCGGCATAACCGGCCGCCATCGAACGCTTCATCACGATGGACTGGCGCGCCTTCCAGACTTCCAGCACCGGCATGCCGGCAATGGGGCTCGCAGGGTCGTCCTGGGCGGCGGGGTTCACGATGTCGTTGGCGCCGATGACCATGGCCACATCGGTATCGGGAAAGTCGTCGTTGATCTCGTCCATCTCCAGCACGATGTCATAGGGCAGCTTGGCCTCCGCCAGCAGCACATTCATGTGGCCGGGCATGCGGCCCGCCACCGGGTGGATCGCAAAGCGCACCTCCACCCCGCGCTCGCGCAGGCTACGGGTGATCTCGTTGACGGTGTGCTGTGCCTGGGCCACGGCCATGCCGTAGCCGGGCACGATGACCACGCGCTTGGCCTCGCGCAGCATCTCGGCGGTCTCGGCCGCGGTTACCGCCACCACCTCGCCCTGGGGCGCTGCGCCTGCCTGGCCCGCTGCTGCGGGCGCACCACTGCCAAAGCCGCCTGCGATCACACTGATAAAGCTGCGGTTCATCGCCTGGCACATGATGTAGCTCAGGATCGCACCCGACGAGCCCACCAGCGCACCGGTGACGATCAGCAGGTCATTGCCCAGCATGAAGCCGGTGGCTGCCGCGGCCCAGCCCGAGTAGCTGTTGAGCATCGACACCACCACCGGCATGTCGGCGCCGCCAATGGCCATCACCATGTGCACGCCAAACAGCAGTGCGATGGCCGTCATCACGAGCAGCGCCAGCATGCCCAGGCCCAGCGATGCGGTCTGCACAAACCAGCAGCCCAGCGCAACCACCACGACCAGCCCCAGCAGGTTGAGCAGATGCCGCCCCGGCAGCAGCAGCGGTTTGCCGCCGATGCGGCCATTGAGCTTGCCAAAGGCCACCAGCGAGCCCGAGAAGGTAACAGCGCCGATGAGAATGCCGATATAGACCTCGGCCGCGTGGATGGCCTTCTCAGCACCTTGCAGCGGATGGGAGGTATCGACATAGCTGGCAAAACCCACCAGGCAGGCGGCCAGACCGACCAGGCTGTGCATCAGCGCCACCAGCTCGGGCATCTGGGTCATCTTGACCCGCTTGGCGGCATACAGCCCGATGCCGCCACCCAGCACCAGCGCGATGACAATGGCCACCACGCCGGACTGCGACACGCGCGGGCCGAACACGGTCACCAGCACCGCCAGGCCCATGCCCAGCATGCCCAGCAGGTTGCCGCGCCGCGCTGTCTCGGGGTGTGACAGCCCGCCCAGGCTGAGGATGAACAAAATGGCAGCGCCCAGGTAGGCAACGGTTGCAAGGCTTTCGGTCATGCGGTTCTACCCCCCGGCCTATTTGCGGAACATGGCCAGCATGCGGCGCGTCACCGCAAAACCACCAAACATATTGATCGCCGTGAGCACCAGGGCCACAAAGGCCAGTGCGCCAATCAGCAGCCCCGGCCGGTCCGAGCCCACCACGCCGGGCGGCGCTATCTGCACCAGCGCGCCAATCGCGATGATGCTCGATATCGCATTGGTCACGCTCATCAGCGGTGTGTGCAGGGCGGGCGTCACATTCCAGACGACCATGTAGCCGATAAAGCAGGCCAGCACAAACACCGTGAGATGGCCCAGGAACGCCGCCGGCGCATGCGCGCCAATGAGCCAGAAGAGCAGCGCGAGCACCGCAAAGAGGATGGCCAAGGTGCGCGCAGGCAAAGGGCTGCCGGCACCATGGCCATGGCCCCGCTTTTTGGCCGCAGCCGGGCTGGCTGCTGCCGTGCCCGCAGCAGCCGCAGCCGGCTTGGCCACGGGCGCCGCCGCCAGCGCAGGAGCGGGCCAGCTGATGCTGCCCTGGTACACCACCGTCAGGCCCCGGATCGCTTCGTCGTCCATGTTCACCACTGCATGCCCATCCTTGGCCTTGCACAGCTCCTCGGCCAGGCGCAGCAGGTTGTTGGCGTACAAGGTGGAGGACTGCGCCGCCAGGCGCGAGGCCAGGTCGGTGTAGCCCACAATCGTCACGCCGTGGCGCACCACGGCCTCGCCGGGCACCGTCAGCTCACAGTTGCCGCCCTGCTCGGCGGCCATGTCCACAATCACGCTGCCGGGCTTCATCGCCTGCACCATCTCGGCCGTGACCAAGCGCGGCGCCGGCTTGCCGGGGATCAAGGCCGTGGTGATGATGATGTCGGCCCATGCGGCCTGCTGCGCATACATCTGGCGTTGCGCTGCCTGAAAGCCCTCGCTCATCACCTTGGCGTAGCCGCCGCCACCACCGCCCTCTTCGGCGTAATCCACCGCTACAAAGGTACCGCCCAGCGACACCACCTGGTCCGCCGCCTCGGCCCGCGTATCGTTGGCGCGCACCACCGCGCCCAGGCTGACGGCTGTGCCAATCGCCGACAAGCCCGCCACCCCGGCACCCGCAATAAACACCTGTGCAGGCGGCACCTTGCCGGCCGCGGTGATCTGCCCGCTGAAAAAACGCCCAAAGGCATGGGCCGCCTCGACCACCGCCCGGTAACCGCTGACACCTGCCATCGAGGTCAGCGCATCCATCTTCTGCGCGCGGCTCAAGGTGCGCGGCAGCGCATCCATCGCCAGCACCGTCAACCCCTTGGCTGCCAGCTGCGCCATCAGCTCGGGGTTTTGCGCAGGCCAGACAAAGCCGACCAGGATCTGGCCGGCATGCATCCATTGGATTTCTTCGGCAGTAGGTGGCCGTACCTTGAAGAGAATGTCGGCCCCCGCCCAGATCGCCGAGCTGGGCATGACCTGCGCACCCGCTGCGCGGTAGGCGTCGTCGCCAAAACTGGCCGCCTCGCCAGCGCCAGCCGCGACGCTGACGCGAAAGCCCAGTTTCACCAGCTTCTCCACCACCGCAGGCACGGTGGCCACGCGCTTTTCACCGGCGAATATCTCGCGCGGCACTCCTATGCATTGCGGGTTGGCCGGCGGTGGCTGCGGCGCCGCTGCTGCTGACATCGGTGGCGAGGTGCTGGACATGGATGCGCGCTCCTGGTTCAGGGATCAATGGGCTTGCAGCGCGCCGGTGTGCCCGGCCATGCCTGCAGCGCAGAACCCCTTGTATCACGGGCCAGCGGTTTGGGCTACGCGCATTTTTGCCTAGGGCCTGGTGATCCCTGCCATAGCTCGCGACTGGGCAGTGCGTATACCTACAATGCAGCTCCATCAGCCAGCGCATTGGATCTGCTACTACTTCCATGGCATTTGTGATATCACTTTTTCAATTTCGCATCAGCACTGCTTTGCTCTGCGCAGGCATACTGTTGTTGCCATGGACTTCCACCTTACTGGACGGACCCAGGCCTGCATTACCGGGGGAATCCATTCGCGAACTGATTGACGTGACGGTGATGTATGTGGGGCCTCAACTCTTCTTCTTGGCTTTTCTGTTCGCCTTGGTTAGATTAGGCCGCTCAATCTGGCAGCGCCATTGGGTTGGAACCATCCAGCCGATGACTGAAATGGCGCTTTGTTTTCTGGCTTTGTTATTCATCCCAACGTACTGAGATACCGAGAGTTCCACCAGGGTGCCTAGTTCTGCCAGCCAGCCTTAGCTTTGTGCCGGGCACAAAGAAATTTCCAGTCCTATCCCCAATGCCCCGGCACGCTGCACCAGAAGCGCGGGAAAAGCGAGGTACTGGAACCCCTCCTCTCTGGTCTCCCGCGCAAAGTCCAGCGTCGCGGCCGACTCCCGCGTCTGCATCGTCCGCCTGAGATCGGCGGCATGGTCGCTCAGAAATGCCAACGCATCCTGCAGCTGGCCGGGAACATCATCGAATTAGCAGTCGCTCACCAAGATCTTCCGTTTTTTCGCTGGGCGAGTTCTAAATCCAAAGGTCATTCGCCACCGTACGCGCCCCCACCTCCCCATCCCCCGTATTGGCCACCCCGCGCGGCTCGATCAGCAGCAGCTTGACCTCGGCCTGCGCAAAGGGCTTGTGCTCGAGGCCCTGGGGGATGACGGCCATCTGGCCGGCCTGCAGGTGGAGGGCGCGGATGCTGCCGCTGGCATCGCGCAGGTCGATGCGCAGCTGGCCGTCGAGGACGATGAAGGTTTCGTCGGTGTCGCTGTGCTGGTGCCACAGAAATTCGCCGGCGATCTTGACGACCTTGAACTGGTAGTCGTTCATCTCTGCAACCACGCGCGGCTGCCAATGGCCCTGCAGCTTGGCGATCTTGCCCAGCAGATCGATGGACTGGCCTTGGCCTCGGTGGTGGGGTGCGGGAGATGTTTCGGCAGGTGCTGACATGGTGGTGCTGTAGGTGTTGAAAACAGCAGCCAGCTTAAGCATGCGCAGCCCGGACGTATTGAACGTTTGTGGTGCCGGGTTCAGCGAGGTCATGCATGGCGCATCACCTGCAGCCAGCGCCCCGGCGTGATGCCAAAGGTCTTCAGAAAATGCCGCGTCATATGGCTTTGGTCGGCAAAGCCGGCGTCCTGGGCGGCGTCGGCCAGTGACAGGCCCGCCAGCAGCAGGCGCCGCACGGCATCGAGCCGGCGCATCGTCAGGTAGCGGTAGGGGCTGGTGCCATAGAACATGCGGAAATCATGCGACAGGCTCCAGCGGTCGCGGCCGGTGGCCGCTTCCAGCTCGTCCAAGGCCACGACCCGGGTGGCATGGGCCTGCAGGTAGTCACGCGCACGGCGCGCAGCCTGGTAATCACCCTTGCCCCTGGCGCGCCGCGTGCCGGGCCCGCCGGTGGCAGCGGCCAGCGCATGGGCCAGCTGCGCCAGCGCATCGCTTTGCTCCAGCGGCTCGACCACCTCATCCACACCTTGCAGCAAGGCCTGGGCAGCGGCCGATATGGCCGGGTCGTGGGTGATGCCGCCTTCCAGAAAAGGCAGCGCGCTGCCGCCCAGAATGTCCTGGATCAGCGCGGGCTCCACATAGACCATGCGGTAGCGGAAGCCCTCGTCCGTGCCGGCCTGCCCGTCATGCGCCTCGTCGGGATGCAGCACCAGGGTGCTGCCGGCCAGGCTGTCGCGCCGGCCGCGCCGGTAGTGAAAACTTTGCACGCCCGCCAAGGTGCGCCCGATCGCATAGGTGTCGTGGCGGTGCATCGCGTAGGCAGGGCCCTGGAACCAGGCCTCGATGCGCTCCATGGCGCCGGAGGCCGGGCTGCGCAGCACCCAATCCGAACGGGGCAAGGCAGGAGGGCGGGGCATCAAACCTCCAGAAAAGACGTAGAACCGATGGGCGAAGCACTGATTTTACGGGGCATCCCCCAAGCGGCACCCCACCACCTGCGGCGCCAAACCCCACCCAGCCCCCTCGTCCATAGCAGCTTGCCGCACAATAGCCGGATTGCGCCCCGCATCCGCGGCCTGCGCGCTGCCGCCAGCCCCAACAAACAATGCTCCACTACCATACGATTCCCGTCACCGCGTTTCAGCAAAACTGCTCCCTGGTCTGGTGCGACCAGCAGATGGAGGCCGCCGTCATCGATCCCGGCGGCGATCTGGACCGCATCGAGGCGGAGATCGCACGCCTCGGTCTGCAGCTCAAGGCTATCTGGCTGACCCATGCGCACATCGACCATGCCGGTGGCGCCGGTGAGCTGGCCGAGCAGCGCGGGCTGCCGATCATTGGCCCGCACCCGGGCGACCAGTTCTGGATTGATGGCCTGCCCCAGCAAAGCCAGATGTTTGGCTTTCCGCCCGCGCAAAGCTTTGTGCCCACGCGCTGGCTGCAGGATGGCGATACGGTCAGCATCGGGCAGGAGACCTTGCAGGTGCGCCACTGCCCCGGCCACACCCCTGGCCATGTGGTTTTCCATGCGCCGCAAATCGCGCGCTGCTTTGTCGGCGATGTGCTGTTTGCCGGCAGCATTGGCCGCACTGATTTCCCGCAGGGCAACCACCAGCAGCTGATCGACTCCATCACCCAGCGGCTCTGGCCCATGGGTGATGCGACGGTGTTCATCCCCGGTCATGGTCCCGAGAGCAGCTTTGGCCGCGAACGCCAGAGCAACCCCTATGTGGGTGGGACCTGATCTCCAGCGAAGGTTCTAACGCCACTGGCCAGCGGCATGCCGCTGGCCTTTTTTACGTAGATGCCGATCAGAACCTGGCGGTCAGCGACGCATAGAACGAGCGGCCCGGCTCGTTGTAGGTCGCGGCACCGGCACCATAGATGGTGCGCGGGTTGTTCACGCCCACGGCATTGCCCATGCGGTAGAGGCGCTTGTCAAACAGGTTCTTGATGCCGGCGGTCAGGGTGACATCCTTGCTGAAGCTGTAGCGCGCGCCCACGCCGACCAGCGCATAGGGGGCCAGGCGGCGGGTTTCCTCGCCGGTCAGCGGCAGGCCCTGGTAGTCGAGCTTGTTGGGCTTTTGGCCGCCATACCAGGTCACCGAGCCAAGCAGTTGCAAGGCGTTGGTGGTCTGCCATTCCACCCGCGAGTTGAGCGTGTACTTGGGGATGATGGACAGCTGCTCGCCGGTGGTCTTGTTCTTGCTCTGCACCATGTAGGTGAGGTTGTTGCTCAGGCGCACTGCAGGGCCCAGCTTGATGTTGAACGTGCCCTCCACGCCAGACACCACCGCCTTGGGGATGTTGGTCCAGGTGAACACATCGGCATTGGCGTAGGCGCCGGTGCCGCCGGTAGCACTGCCCACCGGGGTCATGCCCGCATCGATCTTGTTGCGGTAGTCGTTGTGGAACAGGGTCACACCGGCCAGCAGGCCCTCATCGGCGTACTCGATGCCCAGCTCCTTGTTGATGCTGGTCTCGGGCTTGAGGTCGGCATTGCCCATCAGGTAGCAGGCACCTCCCGCGCCCCAGCAGCCAATGCCACGGCTGTAGAGCAGGTAGTTGGGGTTCATCTGGTAGAGGTTGGGAGCCTTGTAGGCCCGTGCCACGCCGGCTTTCAACGTGACCTTGTCCGTCAGGTAGTGCGACAGGTTCAGCGACGGGCTCCAGTTGGTGCCCACCTCGCTGTGCTGATCCAGGCGCAGGCCGGGGGTCAGCAAGGTGCGGGCGTTGAGCTCGATGTTGTCTTCGACAAAGACCGAGGCAATGCGCGAAGAGATCTTGCCGCTGCGGCCGGTGTTGTCCACCCCCGGCACGCTGCCGGCCTCGGTCGTGGTCTGCGATACCGAGTTGCTGTCTTCCAACTTTTGCTCCACCCACTCGGCGCCCACGGTCATCACATGGGGCAGGCTGCCCCATGTGCCCCGGGCGCTGACCTCGCCATGGGCGGTCAGGATGTCGAGCTTGGAGGTGCCATAGGCATCGCTGGAGAACAGGCCTTCGGTGCCGCCGGCCAGGCCCTCGTTCAGGCGGGTGTTGCGCGTGGTTTCGTACTGCAGGTAGGCGGTGGAGCTGCCAAAGTCGTACTCGCCCTTGTGCGTGACGGCATAGGTGGAGCGGTACATGCGGTTGGTCTCGGTGCCCAGCGCATCGAGCACGCGCTGCGAGGTGGCGACCAGGTTGCCAGTCGCATCGACCGTGTAGTTGTTGGTGTTTTGCGTATCGCCCGCATAGATATTGCCCTGGCGCGCAAAGCTGGCATCGAAGTCGATGCGGTGCCCCGCTGCGGGCTTGAGGCTCAGCCGCCCCGACAGATTACGGTCGCGCACGCCTTCGCGGCCCGCAGGGAAGGTGCCGGCATAGATGCCGGTGCGGGTCGAGGCATGGCCTTGGTTGATGTCCCAGGCGTCCGCATCGGTCTTGTCCACATTGCCGCTCAGGCGAAAGCCCAGTTGCTCCGAGATGGGCCCGGCCAGCGAGAAGCTGGTGCGGCTGCTGCTGCCGTCGCGCGAATCTTCGGGCTGGTTGTAGTAGACCGTCGCGCTGCCGCTCAGCTTGTCGGGGATGCCCTTGGTGATGATGTTGACCACGCCGCCAGCGGCGCCATTGCCATAGCGGGCCGCGGCGGGGCCGCGCAGCACCTCGATCTGCTCGACGGCCTCTTGCGGCACCCAGTTCATGTCACCCCGGGTGTCGCGTTCGCCGCGCCAGCCGTAGCGCACCGATCCCCGGCTGTTGACGGGTTTGCCGTCGACCAGGATCAAGGTGTTTTCCGGGCCCATGCCGCGCAGGTCGATCTGGCGGTTGTTGCCGCGCTGGCCGCTGCTGGAGTTGCTGGTGAGGTTCACACCGGGCTGCTGGCGCAGCACATCGGCCAGGTCATTGCTCGGCTGGCTGTCCAGGTCCTCGCGCGTGACGGTCGATACGCCCGGTGCCTGCTTCCAGGCGCTTTCTGCCGTGCCCAGCACCTGCACGGTCTCCAAGGTCGGATCCTGCTCCGGCGGTGTGGTTGCCGCTGCCTGGGTCTGTGCCTGCGCTGCCGCCTGCACACCCACTACCAGCACCGCTGCTGCCACGGCGCGCAAGCGCCACCCCTGTTCCCCTGCCTGGATCGACATACCGCCCCTTTTTTGAAAGACAAATGATTTTCATTACCAAGTACTGAATTCTTCCATCTGGGGGACGCGCCGTGGTTTGCGCGGGCAACAAAGATGTTTGCGCCAGCGGCAGTGCCGTCCGGCGGAGACCAGGCAATGGATGCGGACGGAAGAGCGCGCGCTTTTAGACCCGTGCCCGCGCCAGCTTGGGCGCCAGGCCAAAGCGCCTGCGGTAGGCGGTGGCAAAGTTGGCGGCGCTGGTGTAGCCGGCAAGCAGCGCTGCCTGGCCCACGGTGATGCCGTCGCGCTCCAGCGCCTGGCGGGCGCGCTGCAGCCGGCATTCGCGCAAGAACTCGAATACGGTGGTGCCGTAGACGCTGCGGAACTGGCGCTGCAAGGTGCTGGCATTGACACCGGCTTGGCGCGCAATCGCATCCATCGACAGCGCATCGGCCTGGCCCGAGGCCAGAAACGCCTGCAGCTCGCGCAGCCGCTGGTGTTCACGCGGCAGCAGGCCTGCCGCACTGGCACCAGGGGCGGCGGCCTCGCCATCCCCCACGGTGGCCAGTGCCTCGCCCAGCAGCTCCAGCGCATGGCTTTCCAGGTACATGTGCTGCAGCAGCGGCGCCAAGCCTGGCGGATGCACGATCTGCTCGGCAATCACGGCGGCGCGGGGCGACAGCTGCCAGCGGCGCGTGGCCAGGTGCTCATGCATGAAGCGCTGCAGATCGGGCCAGGCGGCCCCGTCGCCCCCACCGGCCTGGGCCAGCCAGGTGGGGGTGAGCCCCAGGCTGACCCGGCGTGAATACACGCCCGAGCGCGCGCGCCGCTCAAAGCGTTCGCGCTCGGCCACCGACACCAGCGCCGCGCTGGCGCCCGCGCCTGCATGGCTCAGCGCCACCCGGGTCAAACCGTAGGAGACATCAATGCGCCCTTCCAGCAGCACCACCAGGCGCAGCCCGGCACCGATCTCGGCCTGCGCAGTCTGGTCGCGCAGGTCGCAACCGTCCTCGCTGTGCAGGTGCAGGCCCGGGCGCAGTTCGCGCAGCCGCGAGACATGCGCGCGCAGGTCCGCCTGATCCGCCTCTGGGCTGGATGCAGGATCAGCGCTGTGCATGGGCCAGGCCGGTAGCGGGTGGAAGGGGTGCCCGGCATGCGCAAACATTTTTCTTGCTGCAGCAAACATGGGCCAAGCGGGTTTGTGCCATGCTTGCCATGATAATTTCTTAATGCAAATCATTCTCAAGCCCATGGTTGATTTGCCGCAAGCCCAGCCCCTATGCACATCGCCCTACCCACCTTTCCCACCCTGCCCTTGGCCCAGCTGGCCGATGTGACCCGGCGCCGCTTGCTAGGCCTGGGCGCCGCGCTTGCGCTGCCCGGCTGCGCCTGGCAAAGCAGCCTGAAGGATGCCCCAGCGGTGACCCTGCCCGGCACGCGGCAGCTGGACCTGCGCGCCCCCCGCATGCCGGGCCCGGGCGCACCGGAGCGCGTGCACCGCATCATGGTGGCCGTGCCTCCCGCCCCGCCGCCGCCCCAAGGCTATCCGGTGCTCTATCTGCTGGATGGCAACCTGCTGTTCACACCCACCGCGCAGCTGATGCGCAACCGCTTTGCGCGCGGCCCGTCGGTGCCCACGCAAGGCGCGGTGGTCGTCGGCCTGGGCTATGCTGACAGCGCGGTGCTGGACCTGAGCGCCCGCAGCTATGACTACACCCCGCCTGCGCCCGGGCCGGCCACCGATGCGCGCGGGCGTGCCGAAGGCGGCGCCGACCATTTTCTGGATTTCATCGACCAGCAGGTGCGCCCGCTGGTGGAGGCGAGCTGGCCGATCGACCGGGCGCGCCAGACCTTTTTTGGCCACTCGTATGGCGGCCTCTGCGTGCTGCATGCGCTGCTGACCCGGCCGGGCAGTTTTCAGCGCTATGTCGCCGCCAGCCCTTCGATCTGGTGGCGCGATGGCTTGGTGCTGCAAGCCTTGCCCGGCTTTTTGGCACAGGCCGCGAACCGGCCTGCCGATGCAGCGGCGCTGCAGCTGTTGCTGACGCAGGGTGAGCGGGAAGCGCGGCCGGCCGCGCCATCGACGCAGTCTTCGCCGCCGGCATCCGCCAGCGACCCGGCCCGTGATGCGATACGGCGCCAGCGCCAGAACGCGCCCGGCATTCCGGCCTTGATGGAAAGTCTGCGCGGCGCTCCCGGCCTGGCGCTGCGCTATGCCAGCTTTCCCGGAGCCGACCACGGTGGCGCGATGCTGCCAGCGGCGCAGCAGGCGTTGGCAATGGCTCTGCAGGACTGATCGCCCGACGCCATGACTTCATCGACCGCCACCACCTTCAGCACCCAAGGCCAGGTAGCGACGCCAGAGGCCAGCCGCTACCTGCAGCGGCTGTGCTACCACTTCAGCCGCAAGATCAAGGTGCAGTACGACAGCCTGCAGGGCGAAGCGCAGTTCCCCTGGGGCCACTGCAGTTTGCGGGCCGACGAACGCACGCTCTCCTTTGTCTGCAGCGCAGACGATGCCCTGGCGCTGGCACGGGTGCGCCATGCCATCGATGCGCATGTGGCGTTGTTCTCGCGCAAGAGTCCGATGCAGGTGGAATGGGTGTGAGCGCGTTCAGGCCGGGGCTCTAGCGCTTGGTGCGCTCGTAAAGACCTTGCACCTTGGGCACATTCGCCTCCAGGTTGGCGATGCGGTCCGGCCCGGTCGGGTGGGTGGACAGAAAGCCGATGCCGCCCTTGCCGGTGGCAGCACCCATCTTTTCCCACAGCGTCACGGCGGCCTGCGGCGCATAGCCGGCACGTGCAGCGATCTCCAGCCCGACCAGATCGGCATCGGACTCGTCGGAGCGGCTGAACTTGAGCGTCAGCAGCTGGCCGCCCAGGTTGGCCGCGGCCGTGCCCATATCGCCCAGCCCAAAAATGGCCGCGCCCAGGCGGATGCCCAGCCCGGTGGCCTGGGTCTTGGCCAGTTGCTCGCGGGAGTGCTCGCGCAGCGCATGCGCCATCTCGTGGCCCATGACCATCGCAATCTCATCGTCGCTGAGTTGGAGCTGGTCGATCAGCCCGGTGTAGAACACGATCTTGCCGCCGGGCATGCAAAACGCGTTGATCTGCTTGCTGCCGATCAGGTTCACCTGCCACTGCCAGTCCTTGGCGCGCGGGTTCCAGGGCAGGGCCTGCGCAATCAGGCGCTGGGCAATCGTCTGGAGGCGCTGCAGCTGCGCATTGCCCGGCCCCGCCAACGCACCCTGCTCTTTGGCCTGCGCCAGCAGCTCGGCGTACTGCTGCTGCGCCGCCTGCTCCAGCATCTCGGCCGGCACCAGATTGCGCAGCGCGGACGACTTGCCCACATCGACCTGCGCCCAGGCGCTGCCCGCCCCCACCACGACGGCACCCGCCACCAGTGTTTGCAACCAGGCGCGGCGCCCGTGGCAGGCACAGCTGAACAACGGTGTCGGATGAGGCAGGTCAGGCATTCCAGTTCCAATCATGAAAACGCGATGATTGCACAGCGGTTGTATCCCCAAATACGATTTCGCTTAGCACATTAATAAATATATTTAATAAATAAATTGCAAACTATGTTTCGCTCTGGTACAAATCTACACCCAATTACATTTGCTCCAAAGCAAAACAGGCCCGCCCATGCCTCATCTGCGTTTTCTGGCCGCCGCGAGCATCGCGCTTGGCCTTGCCTCTGCTGCGCATGCGCAGATGGAGATCCCTGCTGGCTCTGAAGGGAGCCTCGGCGGTGGCAGCCAGGACCTGGGCTGTGAGGCCGTCACCATTGCGGGCAGCTATGCACTGGACGGTGGCACGCTGCAAAACGCTGGGGCCTTTTTGATCGAAACGGGTGGCGTGCTCGATGCCCAGGGCAGCATCCAGCTGGGCTCCGATTTTCGCAACCAGGGCAGCTTGAACGCAGCGGCCAGCACCATGGTTTTCGACGGCTCCTGCGCCGCGCCGGGCGCCAGCCTCACCGTCTCCGGCGTCACCACGGTGGCCAATCTCACCTTCAGCTCCAGCAGCGGTCAAAGCTTTGTGCTGCCCAACGGCGCCAATATCGTCGTTACGGGCAACCTGGTGCTGCAAGGCCAGCCGGGCCAGCCGCTGCAGATCACCACCGCATCCGGCCAGCCAGCGACCTTCACCTTGGGCCCGGGCGCACAAGTCACGCAGCAGAACGTCAACCTGGTCAATGTCTACATCGGCCCACCGCCTAGCGCGGCGCCGGTTGCGGTGCCGGTTTCCGGCCTGGGCTGGACGGCCAGCCTCGCACTGCTGCTTTCGCTTTTGTCCTGGGGCGCGTTGCGCTCTGCCCGCATCCGCTCTTTTCTGAGAACCCAGCCATGAACCTCGTCACCTCCTTCTTCCACAGCCGTTGGCTGGCCGGCGGCATCATGGCCCTGGCTGCGAGCGCCGCATGGTCTGCCGATACCAGCTTCAAGCCGGCGGCAGGCTCCGGCTTTGTCATCAAGGACCAGGCCAACCAGGATCTGTTCCGGGTGCAGGGCACCGGCGAAACCTATGTACCGCCAGTCCGTACCGCGCCCGAGACCGGCACCGAGCAGCTGTGCATGGACCCTGCCACCGGCCGCCTGCTGCGCTGTGCCGATGGCATTGGCACGGGCGCTACAGGCCCGGCCGGTCCCACCGGTCCGCAAGGCCCGGTTGGCCCCGCAGGCGCCATTGGCCCGGTTGGGCCGGCAGGCCCCACGGGTGAAACCGGCCCAAGCGGCGCTGTGGGTACAACGGGCCCAGCAGGTCCTGCAGGCCCTGCGGGCCCCACCGGCGCTGCCGGCCCTGCGGGCCAGACAGGCCCCATAGGTCCAACAGGTGCTACCGGTGCGACCGGGCCTGCCGGTCCCATCGGTGCTACCGGCGCCCAAGGTGCCACAGGCGCTCAAGGCCCTGCTGGTCCCGCAGGCGCCACTGGCGCGACCGGGCTGACGGGCGCGACCGGTTTGCAAGGACCTCAGGGCGAGCCAGGCCCGCCTGGTGCCCAAGGTATTCAAGGACCCGCCGGCTCGATTGCCGCTGTACGCACTGTCGAAGGTGATGGCACGGGTGAACTCTGCCAAGCAGTCGCCTGCTGCAATGTTGGCGAGCAAGTGATCGGTGGCGGCCATTCGGCTTTTAGCGGGACCGTACAAAACCCTGTCTTCGATGTGCGTGTTTCGGTCAGTGCACCCGGCTCGCCGACCAACTGCAGCGGTACCCGTGGTTGGTCGGTACAGATCCTGAACTCGTTCAAAGGCGACAATTCTTTGACCTGCAAGGCCTACGCGCTTTGCGCCCCTGTCACCACGCCATGACCCACACGGCCGCTCCGGACCTGCAAGCCCAGCCCCGCCAGGGTCTGCGCCTGCAGGGCATCACCACCATGCGCCTGCCCTGGCGCCTGGAGGTAGCGGCTGCCTTGCATGAAGCCCAGCAACTGCCCGAATCCCTGTGGCGCATGCATTTCAACCAGGGCCGGCACGATGGTGGCTGGCAGGCGCTGGCCTTGCGGGCATCGGCCCAGGCGCCGTCGGACATCATGCCGATGGATGCGGATGCCAATGCCTATACCGACTGCGAGGCGCTGCAGGCCTGCCCCGCCATTGCCGCCCTGCTGCACAGCCTGGACCTGCAGTGGAAATCGGTGCGCCTGATGCGCCTGCAGCCTGACAGCGAAATCATGGAGCACACCGATGCAGGCCTGTGCGCGGCCGAGGGCGATGCCCGGCTGCACATTCCCTTGCAGACCGAAGAGCGGGTTTTTTTCCATTTAGGTGGCCAGCGGGTGCCGATGCGCGTGGGTGAATGCTGGTACACCGATGTGTCCCTGCCCCACCGCGTGCGCAACCGCAGCGGCAAGGCACGCATCCACCTGGTGGCAGATGCGCTGGTGGACGAGCGCCTGGCACAGGCGTTTGCCGCCGGTGACCAGGGCGAGCCAGCGCCCGATGACGGTGATCCCTGGTTGGCTTTTGAACAGTTTCGCGAGCGCGTGTTTGCGCAAGAAGCACTGGCCGATGCGCTGGCCGGCTGCGCCGACCTGGCCAGCCTGAGCGCCCGCAGCATTGCGCTGGGCCAGGCCCAGGGCCTGGTGTTTGATGCCTCCGATGTCGAATCGGCGATGAAGGCCGGGCGCCGCGCCTGGAATGCCCAATGGATGCTCTGACCCTCCAGGGCTGGCGGCCCGTTCGGCTGTACCACGATGGCAACCAGACCATGGTGGACTGGGCGCGCCTGGGCGATGCACCGCTGCGCGCCCCCTTCTACCAAGAGAGCCTCAAGCCGCTGCTCAACCTGCCGTTCAACCAGGCCTTTCGCCGGCAGACCCCGCTGCAAGTGCTGCTGGACTGGCAGGCGCAGTCGCCAGGTATCGCGCCTTGCCTGCTGGTGTTCCATGTCTCGCGCTGCGGCTCCACCTTGTTCCCCCAGGCACTGGCGCAAAGCGCCCACCACCTGGCGATGTCCGAGCCGCCACCGGTCGATTTCCTGCTGCGCGAGGCACGGGTCAATGGCTGGCTCAGCCCCGCGCAATCCATTGCCGCGCTGCGCGCCTGGATGAGCGCCTGGGCCCAGCGCAGCGATGCGGCCAGCCCGGCGCTGCAATCGGCCAGCCTCAAGATCGACGCCTGGAACACCGACCAGGCACCGCTGTTGATGCAGGCCTGGCCTGAGGCCTTGCCGGTCTTTTTGACCCGCGAGCCACTGGCGGTGCTGGTGTCGCAGATGCAGGAGCGCGCTTTCTACCTCGTACCCGGCGCCTTTGGCCCCACGTTCGGCCTGCCGGGCCTGAGCCTGCTGGAGCAGGCTACGATGCCGCCCGCGCAGTACTGCGCACGCATGCTGGGCCGCATTTATGCGGACATGGCCCGGGTGGCCGATCCGGCGCAAGCGCTGGTGCTGGACCATGCCCAGCTGCCCGAGGCCATCGAGCAGTGGGTGCTGCCACGCATGTCCTGGCAACCCGATGCAAAAGCCATGCAGGCGCTGCGCGAGCGCCTGTCGCGTCACGGCAAGCGGCCGCATGAACCCTTTGCCCAGGACACCAACGACAAACATGCCAAGGCCGACGCCGCACTGCGCGCGCTGGCCGCGCAATGGATGGTCCCCCATTACCAGCAATTGCGGGCCCGGTGCGACGCCCATGACCGCGCAGAGACTCTCACCGAGGCCGCTATATGACCATGATTCCAAGACGCCATTTTCTCGCCTCCACCAGCGTGGCCGTCAGCACGACCGGCGGCTGGAGTGCTGCGCAGGCGCTGGTCCACAGCGCCCCGGCCCCGCACACGGCCAAGGCCTGGCAGCTGCTGGCCGTGGCGCCGCAGTCGCACAAGGTGGCCACTCTGGGCCCGGACTACCGCCGAGGCCTGGAGCTGGGCCTGGCCCAGCGGCCGGAGATCGCTGTACAGCTGCACTGGGTAGAAGCCCCACCCACCCCCAGCCGTGCCGCCCGCAGCATCACGGCGGCGATGGATCAGCTGCCCCAGCTGCATGGTGTTGTCGGCTGGATGCCGCCCGCCGTCGAAGCCAGGGTGGCCGCCCATGCGCAACCCAGGGGGCTGCCTCTGTGGGCCAGCGATACCGGTGCCGATCTGCCTGCCGATGCCAAGCCGGGCCAGCCCCAGGCCGTCGTGCGCCACAGCCTGGATCTGTGCGGCAGCGCCGCGCAGCTGGCGCAGGCCGTCTACCAACAGCTAGGCCCACGGGCCGTGCTGGCTGTTGGGCAGATGGAAAGCGGCTACGACTTTGTCTATAGCTTCGAGCATGCCTACCGCGCGTTGGGTGGACGGGTTCTCGCCCGCCATGTCGGCCGCCAAGGGCCACAGAGCGAGGAATTTGACGGCTTGCGCACTGCTCTTTTCAGCCACCGGCCTGATGCCGTTGTGGCCTTGTATTCCGGCCCGCAGTTAGCTCGCTTTGCCCGCTGGTGGCAGGCGCATGCCCAATCGCAAGGTGCATGGGGACTGGCTGGCTTGCCTTGGCTGGAGGATGTGCATACCGGCGGTAATACCATCACTGCTGGCACTTGGCCCAGCGCCGCTCAGGCTGAGCCGGTTTGGAAGCAACGTTTTGAGCAGGTTGGATTGCCTTGGACCGCTGCAGCCTTGCTTGGCGCCGAAGCGGGGTACAGCATTGCGGCTGCCTTTGATAACCCTGCTCAACAGCCTTTCGCTGCTGCGTTGCGCCAGCGTTGGCAATTGGCGGTGCGACAGGGTCCACGCGAAAGCAGTTCGCGCGATATCGCCTCGACCACCAACGTGCACAACCGCCCTATGACCCCTCTTGTCAGCGGATGGCTTAACGGCTATCTGCAAACCTAACAACGTCAAAGGAATCGACCATGGAACTGTATTTAGGCCAGATAGTCATGTTTGCGGGAAATTTTGCCCCTAGGGGCTATGCCTTTTGCAATGGACAGATTCTCTCCATCGCTCAGAATACCGCCCTGTTCTCACTTCTGGGAACCACCTATGGAGGAAACGGCGTAACCAATTTCGCTCTGCCTAATTTAAGTGGCCGGATGCCAATTGGTGTTGGACAGAGTCCAGGAACCGAGAATGTGCTCCTGGGCCAAGTTGGAGGAAGCCCCAATGTCACCTTAACTTCCTCACAGCTCCCAATACATAACCATACATTGGCCACCCCTGTGGCAAGCACTGCGGCAGGCACACTGCAAGCAGCGACTAGCGGCGCGATGCTGGCACAGTCAAACCAGCGGGACGCGCAGTACATTCCGGCTGCCGAGGCAGGCACCCCGGTTTCACTGGCAGGTGCTACAACCACGGGATTGGCTGGTGGTTCCCAGTCTGTCCCGACAATGTCGCCCTATCAGGGAATTCACTTCATTATTGTGGTTTCAGGCATCTTCCCATCGCGTAACTGAGCATTGAGCGCGGACGCGTTCAAATACGCCAGCACGGCGCCCAGCGCCGCTTCAGGCGCCAAATTTGCACCCTGCAAATGCAGCTCCGGCTGCAGCGGCCGCTCATACGGGCTGTCGATACCGGTAAAGTCGCGCAGCTCGCCGCGCCGGGCGCGCGCATACAAGCCCTTGGGATCGCGCGCCTCGCACACAGCCAGCGGCGTATCGACAAACACCTCGACAAAGGCGCCGGGCGCAAACAAGGCCCGCGCCTGTGCCCGGTCTGCCGCAAACGGCGAGATGGCAGCCACAATGACCACCAGGCCGGCATCGGCCATCAGCCGCGCCACATGGGCCATACGGCGGATATTCTCTGCCCGCGCCTCGGCACTGAAACCCAGATCGGCATTGAGCCCCTGGCGCAGGTTGTCGCCATCGAGCGCATAGGTATGGCAGCCGCGCTGGTGCAAGGCCCGCTCCAGCGCATGGGCCAGGCTGGTCTTGCCTGAGGCAGATAACCCGGTGAGCCAGATGCAGCAGGGCGCATGGCCCATCAACGCAGCGCGCTGGGCCGGCAGCACCGGCTGGCCAGGCGGAAAGATGGCGGCGACGGGTTCTGGATGGTCGTTCATTCGGCAGGCTCCGTCTGGGTGGGCGCGCGGCGCATGGTCACGTACAGCCCATCGCCTGGCAGTTGCACAAAGCCCAGCCGCAGGTATAAATGGCGCGCGCGGTTCTGGGGCTCCACGCTCAGCGCCAGCGGCTGCCGCTGGGCATCAGCGCAGTCGCACAGCCACCGCAGCAGCACGCTGCCCAGGCCTTGGCCACGCTGTGCAGCCAGCAGCGAGATATCGACGACCCGTAACTCATCGGGCCCGTCCTCCACAATCAAACGCCCGATCGGCTGGCCATCCTGTTCGACCAGGTAGTGCAGCGCATCGGGGTAGTAGCTGCCATAGTGCTGACGCTGAAAATCAAACTGCGACTGGCAGAAGGCATTGATGGCTTCAGGCGGCCAGCCGGTGGCCGCCAGCTCGTCGCTGCGCACATCGCGGTATAGGGCACGCAAAAAATCCGCATCCGACGCCAAAGACTGGCGCAGCTGCAAGCGGCCCAGCTGCAGCGCCGCAGGCAGCTCAGAGGGCATGGCTGAAGTGGGCTTCGTAGTACACGCCTTGCGCATCGGCCCCGGTGGCGGACACCATGATCGCAAAGTCGCCCCAGTCCGCATGGCGTGCGCGGTAGGTCTGGCTGGGCAGCACCGGGGCGGCCGGGCCCTGAAAATTAAGCCGGAATGCGGCCATGCCTGGGGCCGTTCGGCCTTGCGTTTCAAAGGCCGTCACCAGCAGCGGAATCTGGTGCGTATGCCCTGCGGTGTCCCCCGCCAGGAACACCAGCGACTGGCCCTGGAGCTGGCTGGCCATCTCCTGCGTCAGCACCCGCGACCATACGGCGTCATCCAGTTGGTAAGTGGCTTCGGGCAAGGTCATACAGGGGCAGCAAACGCAGTCCATGGTGGCAAGAGCGCCATTCTATCGCTGGGCCTGCGGGCGGCACCAGCGAATGCGTGACCTGGATTTCAGCCCCGCATCTCCGCCTTCACCACCACCCACAGCCCCAGCAGCACCGCCGCCAAGCCCACCCAGGCCACCCAGGGCTGGTGCTCGCCGACCATCCACACCGCCAGCACAAAGGCCGCCACCGGCTCGATCAGGCTCAGCGCCACTCCGGTGGGTCCGGAGATATGGCGCAGGCCCATCGAGAACAGCAAGTGCGCAATGCCCGAGACGACAGCGCCCAGGTAGACGACGACCAGCACGGCAGACAGGCTCCACTGCGGCACGCCCGCATACAGCGCGGCAACGGGCAGCGCCAGCAATGCGGCACCGCTGAACACATAGAAGTTCACCACCTTGGGCGACATATGGCTGACCAGGCGCTTGTTGACCAGCGCATAGCCGGCATAGGACAGCCCCGCGAGCAGGCACAGCGCCAGCCCAGGCCAGGAGACCTGGCTGCTGCCGCCCTCGCCCATCACCATCGCCACGCCACCGGCCACGCTGACCAAGGTGCCCAGCCACCACAGCGGCGACAGCGGCGCGCGCAGCACCAGCGCCTGCAGCAGGCCCGCCCAGATGGGGCTGCTGCCAATGGCCACGGCCGTGCCCACGCCTACACCGGCCATCTGCAGGCCGGCATAAAAGAACACGCTGTAACCGCCAATGCCCAGCGATGCCCAGAAGAACGACGACAGCCGCAGCCCCGCCTGGCGGGGCCGCAGCACCAGGCTGCCAGTGCTGCTGCGCCGCGCCCAGAGCAGGCTCAGGCACAGGAAGGCTGCCGCCACCGCCAGCTGCGCCGCACCCACCCAGAACGGCGACAGCCCCGCCGCCCCCAGGTATTGGGCGGTGCCGCTGGTGCCCCAGAGCACGCCGGCAATGGCGACCAGTGCAATGCCCTGGGCGGAGGCGCTGAAGAAAGAAGAAGGTGCAGGGGAAACCATGCCGCTGGATGTCTGTGTCATACCGCTATGGTGCTGCGGCGGGACCCGGGCAAATGTCGAGAAACGCTTGTGGCTGCGCTGCTCCACAGGCCCCGTGCATCAACGCGCCGCGCCCTTGCGCAGGCTGCGGCTGCCCACGCCACGGTCGCGCCGCAATGCATAGGCCAGCGCGCTGGCGGTGCTGTAGCCGCAGCGCAGTGCCGTGGTCTCCAGCGGCTGGCCGGCGGCCAGCGCTTTGCTGGCCTCGGTCAGGCGCAGGTCGCGCAGCCACTGCTGGGGGGTGCTGCCGGTCAGCTCCAGCCAGCGCACATGGAAGCGCTGCGGGCTCAGGTGCGCGAGGGCCGCCAGTTGGGGGGTGCGCCAGTCGCCGGCCAGATCGGCCCGCACCGCAGCGGTGATGGCCTGCACATCCAGCGCGCGGCGCAGCAGCAGCTGAGGCGATTGCTGCACCCAGGCCACATGGGCCTGGGCTACCGTCAAGGCCGAGGCATGGGTGGCCAGCCAGTCACGCGGTGGTGCGGCAAAGCGGCGCATCTGCGTCCAGTCTGCGCCATCGGGCACATCCACCACGGCCAGTGCACTGCCCTTCTGCGCGAGGTAGGCATGGGTGGAGCCGGCCGGTATCACCACGCCGCTGGCGGTATCGACATAGGCCGCCTTGCCATCGACCTCCAGCTCCATGCGCCCGGCCAGTGCGTACAGCAGCTGCACATGGTCATGGCTGTGCGCCTGCTGCTCGCCTTCGTAGTGGCGAACAGAGTAGTCAGGAGCCAGCAAGCGGTGGTGGGAGTGGTCGGCCATGGCAGCGGTGCATCAGTGCATAGCGCACAGTGTAGCCAGGCGCTGGCGGTTGCTCCCTGTTGCGCCGCTTGCCCCGCCTGGCCGTGCGGATCAGCGTATATTGGCGCATGGTCCGGGACTGGCCCGGGCCGCCCCGCTTACTGCACAGCTTTCCGTCTGCATGGCCGACACCTCTTCGCCCCTCTCTTCTTCCGCTCCCGCGCCTGCCGCCCGCCGCTCCTGGGCGGACACGTTCCGCGTCTACACCGAGCCGGCCAGCCTGCGCATGCTGGCGCTGGGCTTTTCTGCCGGCCTTCCGCTGCTGCTGGTGCTGGGCACCTTGTCGTTCTGGCTGCGCAAGGCGGGGATTGACCGCAGCACCATCGGCTACCTCAGCTGGGTGGGCCTGGCCTATGCGTTCAAATGGGTCTGGTCGCCACTGGTCGACCGGCTGCCGCTGCCAGGCCTCACGCGCCTGCTGGGGCGCCGGCGCAGCTGGCTGCTGCTGGCCCAGGGCCTGGTGATCGCTGGCCTGCTGGGCATGGCCTGGGCCGATCCGCAACTGCACCTCAACCATGTGGTCTGGTGCGCGCTGGCCGTGGCCTTTGGCTCGGCCACGCAGGATATTGCGCTCGATGCCTACCGCATCGAATCGGCCGACGCCGAGCGCCAGGCGGCACTGGCCGCCACCTACCAGACGGGCTACCGCATCGCGATGATCTGGGCCGGCGCTGGCGTGCTGTGGCTGGTGGCGCTGGGGCTGCAAGAAGGCGCGGGCGACTACCAGCGCCAGGCCTGGAGCTTTGCCTACCTGGTGATGGCCGCGTCGATGCTGGTGGGCGTGGTCACCGTGCTGCTGTCGCCCGAGCCCGTGGCCAAGGCGCTGACCCCTGCCCGCAATGCCGCCCAGTGGCTGCGGGAGGCGCTGGTCGCCCCGTTTGCCGACTTTCTGGGCCGCTACGGTTGGCATGCGGCACTGATCCTGGCCTTGATCGCGATCTACCGCATCTCCGATGTGGTGATGGGCATCATGGCCAACCCCTTTTATGTCGACATGGGCTACACCGAGGCCGAGGTCGCCTCGGTCAGCAAGATCTTCGGCGTCATCATGACCTTGGTCGGCGCCTTCATTGGCGGGGTGATCTCGATGCGCATCGGCGTGATGCGGGTGCTGATGCTGGGCGCGGTGCTGTCGGCCGGCAGCAACCTGCTGTTTGCCTGGCTGGCCACCCGTGGCCATGACCTGGTGGGCCTGATTGCGGTGGTCTCCGCCGACAACTTGGCCGGCGGTATTGCGTCGGCGGCCTTCATCGCCTATCTGTCCAGTCTCACGAACGTCAACTACTCGGCCACCCAATATGCGCTGTTCAGTTCGATGATGATGCTGCTGCCCAAGTGGATTGCCGGCTTCTCGGGCGTCTATGTGGACCATTTCGGCTATGCGCAGTTCTTTGTGTCGACGGCGCTGCTGGGGTTGCCGGTGCTGGTGCTGGTCTGGCTGGCGTCGCGCATCAGGCCCGTGCCCGGCAGGCCCTGACCCGCTTGGCACGACCGATGCGCGGTTTACCAAACTTTACGGCAGGGACAATCCGGCGCGACCCCGGCGTGCCACGATCGCCCCTATAGCAAAATCTGCGGGTCCTCCCGCCCCTAACCATGACTGCCATGCATACCCACCAACTGTTGATGATCGAAGATGACGAGCGTCTGGCCAATATGGTGAGCGAGTATCTGGCCCAGTCGGGGCTGCAGGTCAGCCACATGGCCGATGGCGCCAGCGGCCTCGCAGCGCTGCAGGAGCCGGCCAGCGGCCAGTCGCCCGACCTGGTCATCCTCGATCTGATGCTGCCCGATCTCGACGGCCTGGAGGTCTGCCGCCGCATTCGCACCTTGAACGGCCCCGCCGCCCAGGTGCCCATCCTGATGCTGACTGCCAAGGGCGACCCGATGGACCGCGTCATCGGCCTGGAAGTGGGCGCCGACGACTACCTGCCCAAGCCGTTCGAGCCGCGCGAGCTGCTCGCCCGCATCCGCGCCATTCTGCGCCGCCGGGTCGATGGCGGCAGCGCGGCGGCCCCCGCCAGCCAGGTGCTGCGCTTTGGCAGCCTGGAGATCGACCGCGACGCCCGTTCCGTCACGATCAGCGGCAAGCCCGCCGACCTGACCAGCTACCAGTTTGACCTGCTGGTCACCCTGGCCGAACGCGCCGGCCGCGTGCTCAGCCGCGACCAGATCATGGAAGCCGTGCGGGGCCGCGAGCTCGAAGCCTTTGACCGCTCCATCGACGTGCACATGGGCCGCATCCGCGCCGCCATCGAGGCCGATGCCAAGAACCCGCGCCGCATTCTGACGGTGCGCGGCGTCGGCTACGTGTTCGCCAAACAGCAGGACTGAGGACTGGCTCCAGCGCCCCGCCGCCCGCATGCATCTGTACAAATACTTCGCCGAACGGCTTTATCTGCGTATCTGGCTCACCGTGGTGGGCGGCGTGGCCGTGCTGATCCTGGTGATTGGCTGGGCCTGGCAGGCGGCGGCGGAAAAGAACGCCACGCCACTGCAGCCCCCGGCGCGCGAGCTGCTGATCCGCAGTGCCGATGGCTCGTTGCTGCTGCATGGCGAGGCGGTGCGCCAGCCCGGCGACCCCAGCGAACTGGTGCTGTACCTGATCGAGGACGACCAGGGCCGCACCTACGAGATGGAGCTGCAGCGCCGCTCCGGCCGGGGCGAAGGCCACCGCCCGCCACCGCCCAATCTGGGTCCCTGGTGGTTCTGGGTCAAGCCGCCGTTTGGCTTTTTCTGGATGCTGGGCCTCATCGGTGTCGTCGTCGTCGTGGGCGTGTTCCCCATCATCCGGCGCCTGATGGGCCGGCTCGAGGCACTGCGCAAAGGCGTCAAGCAGTTTGGCGATGGCGACCTGTCGGTGCGCGTCGATGTGCGCGGCAATGACGAGGTCAGCGACCTGGCCGAGCAGTTCAATGCCGCAGCCGCACGCATCGAGGCGCTGGTGCAATCGCACAAATCGCTGCTGGCCAACTCCTCGCATGAGCTGCGCAGCCCGCTGACCCGCATCCGCATGGGCGTGGAGCTGATGGGCGAGAAGCCCTCGCCCACGTTCAAGCAGGAGATCCAGCGCAATATCGCCGAGCTGGACCAGCTGGTTGACGAAATTCTGCTGGCCAGCCGTCTCGGTGCGCGCGAGGCCGATGTGGGCACCGCCGAGATGATCGACATCATCGGTCTGTGCGCCGAAGAGTGCGCACGGGTGGAGGCCGACCTGGAAGTGGCCGACATGCATGGCGATGCGATCGAGGTGCGTGGCATTGCCAAGCTGCTGCGCCGCGCGGTGCGCAACCTGCTGGAAAACGCCCGCCGCTACTCTCAGGGCCCGATCACCTTGTTCCTGGACAAACAGGGCGCGTATGCGGAAATCCGCGTCGCCGACCGGGGGCCCGGCGTGCCGCCCGACCAGCGCGAGCGCATTTTTGAATCCTTCTACCGCATGCCCGGCGCCAGCGAGCGCCATGGCGGTGTGGGCCTGGGCCTGGCCCTCGTGCGCTCGATTGCTGAGCGCCATGAAGGCAGCGTGCATTGCGAAGGGCGTGAGGGCGGCGGCGCCGTCTTTGTGCTGCGCCTGCCGTTGGCACCGCTGGCACGCAGCACGCCTGCGCAAACCCTGCCTCCGGCCAGCGTCTAAGCCAGCTGCGAACGCATTGAAAAAGGGCCTCTTGCTTTGCAGCAGAGGCCCTTGTTGATGGCACGGTGGATGTCAGCGCTTAAAAAGCCACGCCCGACCTAAGCGCGATATTGGCATAGGGCGTGCATTCACCGGTGCGCACGACGGCCACGGCCTGGCGGCTCAGTGCCTTGAACGCCTCGTGCGACACGCATTGCGGCGCGCTGGGCAGGCCATCGGCCTGGCGCTGCTGGTACCAGGCCGGCAGTTGCGGCCCGTCCAGGCACTCATTGGCGACGACGGCCGCTTCCACCTGCAACTCGCTCAGGATGGCCTGCAGCACCTGGTCCAGGCTGGGCACACCGCGCGCCACGGCCAGGTCCACCCGGCGCACGCCAGGGGGCACCGGCAGGCCGGCATCGCCAATGACCAACAGATCGCCATGGCCCATCGCGGCGATGATCTGCGACAACTCGATATTCAACAGTGCGGCACGCTTCATACGGGGCTCCAGAGGCTGGCTTCGGTGCGGGTGGCGACCTCGGCATGGAAAGGAATGGAAGGCTGTGCGCCTGCGCGGGTCACGCAGATGCCCGCCGCACGGATGGCCCACTGCGTGGCGTCGTCCAGGCTGGCGCCAGCCGCCAGTTGCACGGTGAGTGCGCCCAGGAAGGTATCGCCAGCGGCCGTGGTGTCCACCGCCTGTACCTGGGGCGCGCGGTGCCAATGGGCGGCGGCTTCTGCGCTGCCCTCGGCCGGCTGGCCGCAGCAAACGGCGCCCTGGCTGCCCAAGGTCACCACCACCTGGCCCACGCCCTTGGCCTGCAGCCAGCGCGCGGCACGGGCGGCGCTTGCGGGGCTGTCCACCGGGCTGCCGCTGAGCTGGGCGGCTTCGCCTTCGTTGACCACCAGCACATCCACCATGGGCCACCAAGCGTCGGGCAGCGGCTGCACCGGTGACGGGTTGAGCACAGTCTTGCAGCCCACGGCGCGCGCGCTGCGCAAGGCCTGGTCCACCTCCTGCAAAGGGGTCTCGAACTGCAGCACCACATAGTCGGCATCCTGCAGCAGCGGGCGCAGCACCGGCTCGGTCACTTGCAGCCGCAGGTTGGCACCGGGCACCACCACGATCTGGTTCTGGGCGCTGTCATCGACGCTGATGACGGCCACGCCGGTGGCATCGCGCGCACTGCGCTGCACATGCTGCACATCGATATGGTCGGCCACCAGGCCAGCGAGCAATTGGTCGGCATAGGCGTCCTCGCCCACGCAGGACAGCAGGCTGACGGCCGCCCCCTGGCGCGCACAGCTGACGGCCTGGTTGCCCCCCTTGCCGCCGGGCACCTGGCTGAGCGACTGGCCCAGCATGGTCTCGCCAGCGCGCGGCATATGCGGCACGCGCAGCACCAGGTCCATGTTCAAACTGCCCAGCACCACGATACGCGGCGCCTGGCTCAAGATAGGCACATTCACACTGTTTCTCCACTCACAATCGGCACGGCAGCCCGGGCCAGCGCCCGGCTGCTCTCGCGGGTGACCAGCGCCGGCACCAGCATCTGCGTGGCAGCGGCGGCCGGGCCGGCGCTGCGGCCGGCCTGGATGCGCTCCAGCAACCAGGCCAACGCCTGCTGGGCCATGGCCCGGGTCGGCTGGGCCACCGTGGTCAGCGCTGGCTGGGTATAGCTGGCCAGCTCGATATCGTCATAGCCCACCACGGCCACATCGCGCGGCACCTGCAGGCCCGCCTCATGCACGGCGCGCAGCGCGCCCATCGCCATCAGGTCGTTGCAGGCAAACACGGCCGTGGGCCGGTTGGCGCCGCCGTCGTGCAGCAGGCGCTGCATGGCCACATAGCCACCGTTGACGGTGAAATCACCATGCACCAGCAGATCGCTGGGCAGGCCCACCAGCTGCAGTGCCTGGCGCCAGCCCTGTACGCGCTGTTCGCTGGACTGCAGATCCTGCGGGCCAGCGACGCAGGCAATGCGCTTGCGGCCCAGGGCCATCAGGTGCTGGGTGGCCAGCATGCCGCCCTGCACATGGTCGGTCTGCACGCAGGGGCGCTCCAGGCCGGCAATGGCCCGGTCGATCAGCACCATCGGCAGCGCCGTCTGCACCAGGTGCTGGGACATCAGCGCGTCATCGCTGGTGGAGGCCACGATCAGGCCATCGACCCGCTTTTGCGACAGCACATCCAGGTAGACCTGCTGGCGCCCGGCATCGTTGTCGGTATTGCACAGCAGCAGCGCATAGCCGGCCGCAAAGCAGGCGTCTTCGACCGCGCGTACCAGCTCGGCAAAATAGGGATTGGAGTTGTCCGGCACCAGCATGCCGATGGTGTGCGTGGCCTGGGTCTTGAGGCTGCGCGCCACGGCGCTGGGCACATAGCCCAGGGTCTGCACGGCTTCCAGCACACGCTCCTGCGTGGCCGGCAGCACCGAACGCGTCTTGTTCAGCACATGCGAGACCGTGGTGACGGACACGCCCGCCAGGCGCGCCACGTCCTTGATGCTGCTCATCACCACCGTCAGGCCCGGCGTGCGGCACGGCGCTGGCGCACCGTGTCGATGATCACGGCCACGACGATCACCGCGCCGGTGATGATGCGCTTGGCCGGCTCGCTGGCGCCGATCTGGGCCAGGCCCGCTTCCAGCACCGCGATGATCAGCACACCAAAGAAGGTGGCGATCACCGAGCCGCGCCCGCCCATCAGGCTGGTGCCGCCGATCACGACGGCGGCAATCACCTGCAGCTCCATGCCGCTGCCGGCATTGGGGTCAGCGGCCTCCAGGCGGGCCGATTGCATCAGGCCTGCCAGGCCGGCGAGCAGGCCGGTCAGTGCAAACACCAAGATGCGGATGGGGCGCGGATCGATACCGGCCAGGCGCATGGCCTCTTCATTGGTGCCGATGCCGACCACATAGCGGCCGAACACGGTGCGGGTCAGCACAATCTGGCCCAGTGCCACCACCACGATGGCGATGACAAAAGCCGCCGAGACGCCCGCGGCAATGGGCGCCGCCAGGCCCGAGATCGCATCGCCCACATACTGGGTGCGCGAGTCGGTGACCAGGTAGGCCGCGCCACGCAGCGCTTCGAGCATGCCCAGCGACACAATGAAGGTGGGCAGGCGCCAGACCACCGAGATGGAGCCCAGCACCGCGCCGCACAGCAGGCCGCAGAGCAGGCCCAGCGCACCCGCAGCCCAGGGGTTGAGGCCCCAGACCAGAATCGCCTGGGCCGCCACCGCCGCCGACAGCGCCAGCACCGAACCCACCGACAGGTCAATGCCCGCCAGGATCAGCACAAAGGTCATGCCCACGGCCATCACCGCCAGCGCGGGGATCTCGTTGGCGATGGTGACAAAGGTCTCGGTGCTCCAGAAATACTCGCTGAGGAAACTGAACAGCGCGACCATCGCGGCGAGCACCAGAAACAGGCCCACATAGGTGCCCCAGGCCTGCATGCGGCCCGAAGACGCCTGCGAGGCGGCGCTGGCAGCCGCTGCAGCCGACGGCGTAGGCGCGCTGGCGCGCGCGGAAAGGGGGGTTGTCATGGCTTGGTCCTCTTGCCTGCTCTTTTATTCGGGGGTTGCAGCCTGTGCTGCGGCGTGGGCCGATGGGGCTTCATCCACATTGCCAAAAGCGGCGGCCAGCAACTGCTGGTCGCTCCACTGGCCGCGCTCGAACACGGCCACCAGCTCGCCATCGTGCATCACGCCAATGCGGTCACACATGGCCATCAGCTCCCGCAGGTCGCTGGAGACCATCAGCACGGCCTTGCCGTCATCGCACATGCGGTCGATCTCGTGGTAGATGTCGGCGCGCGCGCCCACATCGACGCCACGTGTAGGCTCATCGAGCAGCAGCACATCGCAGGGCTGGTGCAGCCAGCGGGCAAACACCACTTTTTGCTGGTTGCCACCGCTCAGGGTCGATACCGCCTGCTCGGCGCTGCGCGAGCGGATGCGCAGGCGCTCGACAAAATGGCGGGCCACTTCGCTCTCCTGCGCGCGCTGCAGCCAGCCGCCGCGTGCAATCTTGTGCATGCCCGCCAAGGTGGTGTTGGCGCGGATCGACTGGGACAGCAGCAGGCCTTGCGACTTGCGGTCTTCGGTCACCAGGCCGATACCGGCCCGGATCGCCTGCACGGGGCTGTTCCAGTTGGGCGCCACCGTCTGCGTGGGCGCGGGGCTGCCAGCGGCATGCAGGCTGATTTCGCCCTGCTCGGCGCGGTCTGCGCCAAACAGCAGGCGCACCAGCTCGGTACGGCCCGAGCCGACCAGGCCCGCCAGGCCCATGATCTCGCCCGCATAGAGCGACAGACTGACGCCGCGCACCTGCGCGCCGCGTTGCAGATTTTTGGCAGACAGGCGCAGCGCACCACGCGCGCGGCGCGGCCGGCCTTCGTTGTCCTGCACCGCATGGCCCACCATGCGCTCGACCAGCTCATGCTCCTGCAGGCCCTGCATGGGCCGCACATCGACCAGGCGGCCATCGCGCAGCACGGCCACCTTGTCGGCGATGCGCTGCAGCTCTTCGAGCCGGTGCGACACATAGACCAGCGCCACACCGCGCTCCTTGAGCAGTGCAATCTGTGTGAACAGGTGCTCGGTTTCCTTGAGCGTGAGCATCGCGGTGGGCTCATCGAGCACCAGCACCCGCGTGCCCTCCTGCAGGTTGCGGGCGATCTCCACCATCTGCTGCTGGCCAATGCCCAGCTGCGAGACGGGGGTGTCCGGATCGATATGCTCCATGCCGATCTTGGCCAGCTGGGTGCGGGCCAGCGCTCGCATCGCCGCATGGTCCAGCCAGCCGAGCCTGTGGGGGAGCTGGCCGAGCAGCAGGTTCTCGGCCACCGTCAAGGTGGCCACCAGGCCCAGCTCCTGCATCACCATGCGCACGCCCAGGCGCTCGGCTTCGCGCCGCGACGCGGGGGCAAAGGGCTTGCCATCGAGCTGCATCTGCCCCTGCGATGGATCCACCAACCCGCACAGAATCTTGGACAAGGTGCTCTTGCCCGCGCCGTTTTCACCGGTCAGCGCCATCACTTCGCCCGCCTGCAGATCCAGGCTCACGCCCTCCAGCACCAGGGTGCCGGAGTAGGCCTTGCCGATCTGCTGCAAACGCACGCGTGGCGTGCCGGCGCCTTGCGCCTCAGTCGTAGCCATGGGGTGCGCCGTGATTACTTGCTGTCCTTGGTCACCAAGGCCACATCGGTCTTGACTTCAGCGGGCAGCTCGTTCTGCTTTTTCTTCTCGGCCAGCGCCTTGAGGGCGATCTCGATGCCGAACACAGCCTGCTTGGCAGCGTACTGGTCGGCGGTGGCCAGCACGCGGCCGTCCTTCAGCATGGGCTTGATGGCGGCGATATTGTCATAGCCCACGACCTGCACCTTGCCGGTGCGGCCGGCGGCCTTCACCGCTGCGACCACGCCCAGCGCCATGCTGTCGTTGCCTGCCATGATCGCCTTCAGATCAGGGTGCTCGCGCAGCATGCCGGCGGCCACCGTATTGCCCTTGTCGATTTCCCACTGGCCCGACTGCAGGCTGACCACATTGGCGCCAGCGGCCTTCATCGCATCCTGGAAGCCCAGGGTGCGCTGCTGGGCGTTGAAGGTGGTCGAGACGCCTTCGACGATGCCCACCTTGTCACCGGCCTGCAGCTGCTTGCCCAGGAAATCGCCCACCAGCTTGGCGCCGGCACGGTTGTCCGGACCCACGAAAGGCACGTTCAGGTCCTTGCTCTTGAGCGCGTCGGCATCGAGCTTGTTGTCGATGTTGACGATCAGCACGCCCTTGTCTGCCGCATTTTTCAGCACCGACACCAGGGCCTTGGAGTCCGCCGGGGCGATCACGATGGCCTGCACGCGCTGGGCCACCATCTGCTCGACCATCTTGATCTGCGCGGCCGTGTCGGTCTCGTCCTTGATGCCATTGGCCACCAAGGTGTACTGGGCGGCATTGGCCTTCTGGTGCGCCTTGGCGCCGTCTTCCATCGTGCGGAAGAACTCGTTGGCCAGCGATTTCATCACCAGGGCCACCTTGGGCTTGTCAGCCGCAACGGCTTGGTGGGAAAAACCAGCCACGGTGGCCAAAGCCAGCGCAGCAGTCAGGGTACGGCGGGTAAAGCGCATGAGATAAGTCTCCGAAGGATTGTTGTGCATCGCGCGGTGCCATCCACAGCAGTAGCCGCGAGATGCCGCATGTTTGCATGGGCGCAAACGTTTGCGCCCCGGAGTTTACCCGAAGGTCAAACAAGATTTCACGAGTGGGTCATGCGGGGCAAATGCTTCGGCGGCACCCGCTTGGGCAACCCGCTACGGCTGCCTGCAGGCGGCCTTTCAGCGGCTCAGCCCTGGTGCGGATGGCGCCAGACCATGGCCGCCAGAATCACGATCCCCAACACCAGTGCAGCGCCTGCGGCCGCCAGGCCATAGGCAAAGCCCTGCTGGGTGCTGGCGCTGTGGGCCAGCATCCAGGCGACCATCGGCGGGCCTACGATCTGGCCCAAGCCGTAGGCCGCCGTCAGCAGACCCGGAAAGCTGCTGAGCGCGCTCGGCCAGATGCGGCGCGCCTCTTGCAGCGCAAAAAAGGTCAGCGCCGTAAACGGCAGGCCCAGCAGCAGGCTGCCCAGCGAAAAGCCCAGCGGCGTCGGCCACAGCGCACTGATGGCAATGGAGACGGCCTGGATGCCGTAGCCGGCCATCAGCAGGCGGCGCCGGTCCCAGCGGGTAGGCAAATGGGTCGAGAGATAGGCGCCCAGTGCCACGCCGCCACCGAACATGGGCCAGAACAGGTCGGGCCAGACCGAATCGGCGGGCAGCGCGCCGCGCGCAATCACCGGCAGGTAGGTGGCGGTGACGATATAGCCCAGGCCGGCCAGGCTGTAGGCCAGGGTCAGCAGCAGCCGGTCGACCGGGCCCTCGGGTGCGGCTGCCACAGCGGCGCCGGTCTGCGTATGGGCAGGCGGTGGCGCCAGCGGGCCGCGCACCACCGTCATCACCATCAGCCAGAAGACCAGCGCCAGCAGCGCAAACGCCAGCCAGGCGCTGACGGCATGCCAGCCGGCTGCCACCATGGCGCTGGTGGCCAGGCCGGTCAGTGCAATGCCGATGCCCGGGCCGCAAAACAGCAGGCCGCCCATCTGCGGCCGCCCCAGATGCGCCAGCTGCGACATGCACCACAGGGTGATATTGAGGAACACCACCGCGCTGGCCACGCCCGAGACAAAGCGCAGGCTGGCCCAGGCGCCGGGCCAGTTCAGTGCCATCGCCGCCGTCAGCACGGCGGTGATGAACAGCCACCAGTGCACCATGCGCGAGGGGTGCAGCCGCTGCATCAGGCCTTGGGCTACCCAGGGCAGCACCATGCACAGCAGCGAGCCGACAAAGTAGCCCAGGTAGTTGCTCATCGCCAGCCAGCTGCCCTGCGCCAGGTCGATGCTGCCGTCATGCAGCATCATCGGCATCAACGGGGTGAACGCGAAGCGCCCCACGCCCATGGCCGAAGCCAGCGCCACCATGCCGGCCACGGCCACCAGCCATGGGCGCTGGTTCCAGGGCAGCGAAGCGCTGGACGAGGAAGGGGAAACCGAAGAGCTGACCGAGGGTGGCATGGTGCGGACCTGTCGTTTATGTATCTTTTTTAGAGATGCCATGTTAAATTAACATCTTCAAAAAAGATAGATACAAACGTGTTGGATCTCGCCACCCTTGCCATCTTTCAGCAGGTCATTGCCAGCGGCAGCATCACCCGTGCTGCGCAGCAGCTGGGCCGCGCCCAGTCCAATATCACCACCCGCATCCAGCAGCTGGAGGAGTCGCTGGGCGTTGCGCTTTTTGTACGCGAAGCCCGGCGCATGGTGCTGACACCCGAGGGACAGCAGCTGCAGCGCTATGCCGACCAGCTGCTGACCCTGGCCGAAGAGGCCACGCAAAGCCTGCGCGGCCAGCACCCCAGCGGCCGGCTGCGCCTGGGCTCGATGGAGAGCACCGCCGCCGCGCGCCTGCCGCTGCCACTGGCCACGTTCCACCGCACGCACCCGCAGGTGCAGCTGGAGCTGACCACGGCCGCGTCGCTGCAGCTGATGGAGCAGGTGCTGGACCACCAGCTCGATGCCGCGCTGGTGGCCTGGCCGCCGCCGGATGTGGATGCGCCGCTGCCGCTGGACCTGGTGCCGCTGTACGAAGAATCGCTGCAGCTGCTGCGCCCCGCCCAGACCCTGGAGGGAGAGCTGCCCCGCACCCTGGCCGGTTTCAGCGATGGCTGCACCTACCGCCGCATTGGCGAGCAATGGATGGCGCAGGCCCACGGCCCGGTTCCCACGCGGGTGTTGCAGTTGTCGTCCTACCACGCGATCATTGCGGCCGTGGCCGCAGGCAGTGCGGTGGCCGTCGTGCCCCAGACCGTGCTCGACCTGCAGCGCAACCCGCTGCCTGTGCACAGCCAGCCGCTGGGCAGCTGCACCACGATGTTTGTCACCCGCCAGGGCTATGCCACGCCGGCGGTGCAGCAATTGCTGGCGGTCCTGCAGACGGCCGCACCTACCCCTTTAACAGCAGCGATGGAGACCGTATGACCCGCGATGTGATGCAAGAACTGGGCCTGCAGTTGCCTGTGGTGCAAGGCCCGATGACCGGCGCGGACAGCGCAGCGCTGGCCGCTGCCGTCAGTGCGGGCGGCGGCCTGGGCTCGCTGGGCTGCGGCATGCGCTCGCCCCAGGCGATGGCTGAGGCCGCTGCCGCAGTGCGCGCGCAGACCGACCGGCCCTTTGCGATGAACCTGTTTGTGCAGGCCACCCCCGCACCCGATGCCGCCACCGTGCAGCAGGCCCTGCAGCGCCTGGCCCCGCTGTACGCCCGTTTTGGCGCGGAGCCAGCCGTACCCAGCCAGTGGTGCGAAGATTTTGCGCAGCAGCTCGATGCACTGGCCGCCTGCCGCCCGGCAGTGGCCAGCTTTACCTTTGGCATCCTCAACGCCGCCCAGGTGCAGCGCCTGCAGGCAGCCGGCAGCCAGGTCTGGGGCACGGCCACCACGGTGGCCGAGGCGTTGGCCTGGCAGGCGGTGGGGGCCGATGCGGTCATCGCCAGCGGCAGCGAGGCCGGTGGCCACCGGGGCACCTTCCTGGCGGACTATGCCTCATCGATGGTCTCCACCTTGCCGCTGGTGCGCGACTGCGTGCGGCAGCTGCAGGTACCGGTGATTGCGGCCGGCGGCATCATGGATGGCGCCGGCATCGCCGCCGCACAGGCGCTGGGGGCGCAGGCGGTGCAGATGGGCACGGCCTTTCTGGTCTGCCCGGAATCGGCCATCAACGCGGCCTACCGCGCTGCGCTGGCGGCTGCCCAAGCCACCGACACCGTCACCACCCGCACGATCTCGGGCCGCCCTGCGCGCGGCATCCGCAATGCGATGATCGATGCGCTCGAAGCCGATGAGGCCGCCATTCCGCCCTACCCGGTGCAAAACGCGCTGACCGGCGCACTGCGCAAGCTCGCCGGCGCGGCGGGCGATGCGCAGTACCTGTCGCTGTGGGCCGGCCAGGGCGTGGCCCAGGCCAGAGCCCTGCCCGCTGCGCAACTATTGCACCAGCTCAAGCAAGAGTGGCAGGCAGCGGGCGCACAATAGCAGCCAATGCCCGGCAGCCTGGTCCGGGCCAGCAAAGACTGCCTGCCGTGAACACTGTTGCACCCTCTGCCCCTGCGCAAGCCTCCCGCCCCGTCATCCTGTCCATCCAATCGCATGTGGCCTGGGGCTATGTCGGCAATTCGGCGGCGGTGTTTGCGCTGCAGCGCCTGGGCTTTGATGTGCTGCAGGTGCATACGGTGCTGTTCAGCAACCACACGGGCTACGGGCAGTTCCGGGGCCAGATCCTGGGCGCCGAACATATCCGCGACATCCTCGCGGGCCTGCGCGAGCGCGGCGCGCTGCAGAAAGTGGGCGCCGTGCTCTCGGGCTACCTGGGCAACGCCGATACCGGCGCTGCCATTCTCGATGCCGTCAATGACATCCGCCAGGCCAACCCGCAGCTGCGCTACCTCTGCGACCCGGTGATGGGCGATGTGGGCCGGGGGCTCTTCGTCAACCCGGCGATCCCCGATTTTCTGCGCGACCAGGCCATCCCGTTCGCCAACATCATCACGCCCAACCAGTTCGAGTTCGAGCTGCTGAGCGGCACCAAGCTGGCCAGCACCGAGGAGGCTGTGGCTGTCGCGCGCCAGATGCGTGGGCGCGGGCCGGACACCATCGTCATCACCAGCCTGGCCACGCCCGACATCGCCGCCGGCCAGCTGGGCACCCTGGCCGTCAACGGGCAAGGCGCCTGGCTGGTGACCACGCCGCGTATCGACCTGCATCCCTTGCCCAATGGCATGGGCGATGTGTTTGCCGCCACCTTGCTGGGCCGGCTGGTGGATGGCCGCGCATTGCCAGAGGCGCTGGAGCTGGCCACGGCTACCTTGTATTCGCTGGTCCAGGGCACGCAGGCGGGCTCCCGTGATCTGCCGCTGGTGGCAGCGCAGGCCCAGCTGATCGAGCCGGCAGCGCGCTTTGCGTCCCGCCAGGTGGCCTGAGGCAACCCAAGTCGCTTATGGTTTCTGCTGCAAAGCCAGCAGTGCGCGCTCACGTCCGATCAGCGCACCCAGCAGCAGCACCAGCAGATAGACGTAGAACAGATGCCCGCTGTTGTGGGCAAAAAAGACCTGGGTCAGGCCAAAGCCGATGTAGCACATCGGAACCAGAATGCCGAGCATGCGCAGGTAGAGGATCTGGCGGTCCATGGGCATGCCCGGGCATTGCGCCATGCGCTTGCGGGTGGGCCAGAAGATCAGCAGCGGCACGGCATAAAAGGCCAGCAGCAAGGCCACTCCCACCAGGCCGCGCTTGGCAAACATGTCGAGCAGCTCGTTGTGCGCATGGTCATACGGCAGCACCGAGGCGCTGGCCTCGCCCGCTTCCACGCGGCGGGCTTTCTCTGCGATATAGCCTTGGAGGCCCCAGCCGGTCAGCGGCCTGTCCAGCCCCATGTGCCAGGCCAGGTGCCAGTGGGCCAGCCGCTGGCCGACCGAGGTTTCAGCCGCATGGCGGTCCTGTACCTCGTAGCTCTGCACCTCGTGCACGGCAGTGTGGTAGCGCTGGGCCATTTCATCGCCCTTGAGCAACACCAGCCCGCCAATGCCCAGCACGGCCGCCAGCAGGCCCAGCCCCACCGGTTTGCGCAGGCCGCAGCGCCACAGCAGCGCCGCGCCTATCAGCAGAACAAAGGGCAGCACGATCCAGCTGCCGCGCGTATCCGACAGGATGACGGCCAGCAGGCCGAACAGGCTGCAGACCAGACCCAGCGCGCGCTGCCAGGCCGCCAATGAGCGCCACAGCAGCAGCACCCCAAAGCAGCAGGCCAGCGCCAGCACCAGCGCAATGCCGCTGAACTGGATCGCATTGGTAAAGCCGTTGGCGCGGTGGGCATCGGTCCAGCCCGTCTGGTAGACGGCGACCAGGCCCGCACCCAGGGCACCCGCCAGCATGCCCCAGCCCAGCGGGCGCACCCGGGGCGCAAAGGTCTGCAAAAAACCCAGGCCGGTGATGGCCAGCGCGTATTTGACGAACTGGTCGCTGCGCGAGCGCACATGCCAGTCATCGAAGCTCATGGTCCACATGACGGCCATGACGGCGAGCATCAGCGCCCAGGCCAGCGCGCGGCGGTCCCAGCTGCGGCCCCACCATTGGCGCACAAAAACCAGGCTGGCCAGCGCCAGCACTGCAGCGCCAAAGGAGTAGCCAGAGGGCAAGGTCAGTGCCACACCAGGCACCAGAAACGCCGCCAGCTGGCTGGCGCGTGCTGCGGCCGAGGGTGCAGCGGACGGCGCCGCAGCAGGGCTCATCGGCGCACGTCTCCGCTCAGGTAAGGGCGGTCATAGGCCAGTGCCACATAGCGGAAGAAGCTCTCCAGTGCGACGAACACGCAATACAGGAAGCCCGCGCCCCCGCACAGAAAGCCGAAATGGAAGAAGTAAAGACGCACAAACATCGCCACCGACGAGGCCATACCGCGCAGAATGCCGCCACGCACGCCTTCTTCGGCCCGCTTGGCGGCCCCCAGCATCGCGTACTGGGTGAGCTTTTCCAGGCTGGAATGCACGGTGCTGCGCGAATGGTGCAGCAGCGGTGTGCGCATCAGGTGGCGCGTCACATTGGCGCGGCTCAGTTGTGCCTCTTCATGCACCACGCCGGTGTACTCGCGCAGCAGGCCACGCCAGAACAGGCGCTCGACCTTGGCGGTGGAGCGCAGGTATTTCAGTTCCTTGCCGAAAGCGACCATGCGCCAGCGCACCATCCAGATGGCTTCCTCGCCCGACTGGACGATGGCCTCCAGCTCCTCGCGGAACGCGGGAGAGATGGTCTCATCGGCATCGAGGAAGAACACATAGTCCCCCTTGGCGTGGGCGAGCAGCCGGTTGCGCTGCAACGCAAAGCCCTGCCAGTCTTCGTAGCGAAACACCTGGGCACCAAGGCTACAGGCAATGGCGGTGGTACGGTCCACACTGCCACTGTCCACCACCACAACCTGGTCGGCAAACGAGGCACTGCGCAAGCAGGCCTCGATATTGTCTTCTTCGTTGAGCGTGAGGATGCCAATGGTCAGCGTCAGCCTGCGCGAAGCTGCAGCGCCGCCCAATGGGGAATCAGTCACTCAATGGCCACCGTGGAAGGTTTCGCCCGCCTTGAGCCGGTACACGGTACCGCAATACGGGCATTTGGCCTCACCGCTGTGGCCGACATCCAGAAAAACGCGGGGATGGCCGCTCCACAATTTCATGTCTGCCTTGGGATTGGGGCAAAACACGCCACCTTGGGCGTTCAGGTCTTTGGCCAGCAACTCAACAACTGCCTGCGTCATGGTTTTCAACTTTCCTGCGCCGGCCCCGCACCCCTGTCGCGGACCGGCTTTCGATGATTCTGTAGGCACGGGCAATGGTGGGGACCAGCCCCAACGGGCTCCCGTGCTGGGCAGTGATTTTACGTGGACGGCGCCCGACTTGGCAGAAGATGCACATTGCGCACCTCAGATTTGACCGCCAAACCCGCCTAAAAGGGTGCCGCAGACGGGCGGCAGGTCGCCGTTGTTACAAGTGGGGCCGGCTCAAGGCTGCGGATGGGCGGGTGCAGCAGCGGCTTCGGCTGCATCAGCCGGGCGCTGCAGGGTCCATTTCTGCAGGCGCCCGTGCACAAACTCGCAGGTCACCGATGAGTCCGTGTTGTCGCGCCACACAAACACCTCGGGCTGCTCCAGGTCCTTGGACTGGCGCAGGCCCAAAGAGCGCGTCATGGCCACCACATGGACCAGCGGCACATTGGGTTTGAGCTTGGCATTGAGCATCACCGCACTGGCGACATAGCCCAAAGGCCGCTCGGAGGCCCGCTTCATGATGGTCATCAGACGGGTGAAGTGCAGCATCAGCCACAGCACGATGCCGCCGCTGACGGCCAGCACGCCCATCCATTTGTAATTTTGGTAAGCAGCCCCCAGCAGCACCAGCAAGCCGATGGGGATCAGTATGTTTCTCCAGTTCATCGCGCTATTGTCCACTGCCTCCGGAGTTGCCGTTGTCGCCAGGGGCCAATTGGGCGGCCCCCCGCCCTGCGTTGCGCACATACGCTGTAACGATATTGGCCGGTTGCCCACTGGTTGGACTTCGCTTAGAGTGGCACCATCGGGCTATGGATTGACTATCAAAAGGCATTTCACGATGAATTTTGACACTTATCTGAGCGCGTCCCACCAGAGCTTCTGGCTGCTGGTGGTCACCGTCGTGCCTGCGCTGAGCCCGATCGGCATTTCGGTCTTCTTTCTGGCCTTGACCGAAGGCGCCAGCAAGGAATTGCGGCAAAGCATGGCCACCCGCATCGCCCTGCAGACCAGCGTGCTGATGGTCTTTTTCATGCTCTTTGGCGCCATCATCCTGAACCTGTTTTCCCTGTCCATCGACGTGGTGCGGCTGGGCGGCGGCCTGTTGCTGGCGGTGATCGGCTGGAACATGATCAACGCCAAGCCCAATGAGGAGTTGCAAGAAAAGCCCACCCAGTCCTTGTCGCCGGAATCCGCCCGTCTGCTCACCTTCTACCCACTGACCTTCCCGCTGTCATTTGGTCCGGGCACGCTGGCAGCGACCATCACGGTCAGCGTGGCAGTTCTGGACAGCGAGTCCAACGCCGTCGTCGCTGCCAACCTGCTCGGTGCCGTCGCCGGATGCCTGGTTGCAGGCAGCACGGTACTCATCTGCTACCGCTATGCAGACCGGATACTCAAACCGCTGGGCAAGAGCGGCGTCATGGTCTTCCTGAACTTCTCGGCCTTCATCCTCATGTGCCTGGGCATCCAGGTGGCCTGGGGCGGGCTGCGCAACCTGCTCACCGAGGTGCTGCGCCGTGGCGTTGCCTGAGACCTACGAACACTTGCACAGATACCGGATCCCTTCACAAGACAGCGCTTTAATTTTGATAGCATTTGAGCTTGCCCGGTATCCAGCCCTGGCCGTCAGCCCCTGAGTCCAACGCCCTGCCATGCCTGCGAGCGAGCCCGCCGGCCTGCAGGGCGCGAACCCCAACACCATGACCCATTGCACATCTTCCCCTTTGTGGCGCAACGGCCTGGCGCTTGCGCTGGCTGCCTTGCTGGCAGCGCCCGCCATGGCCCAGGCGCCGCTGGTACAGACGGCCAACCCGCTCGCGGCGGAGGCTGCCGTGCCGGCGCCCACGGCGCCACCCCTGTCACCATCAGCGCCAGCAACACCGGGAACGCCTGCTGCTGCCAGTCAACCCGCAGCGGCGGCCGAGGCCCCGCCCCCCTCCCCCGACGCGCAGCAGGCCTATATGGCTGCGCGCGACAAGCTGGTGCAGATCCGCACCCTGCGCCGCCAGACCAATACGCAAAGCAGCACCGGTTCGGGCTTTTTTGTCTCCGAGGATGGGCTGCTGATCACCAACTACCACGTGGTCAGCCAGCTCGCGCTGGAGCCCGAACGCCACCGCGCGGTGCTGGTCTCGGTCAGCGGCCAGGAGGCGCCGGTGCAGTTGCTCGCGATCGATGTGCTGCATGACCTGGCCTTGCTGCGCGTCACCCCCCCGCCAGCCAGCGAAGCGGCCCCAGCGCCCCGCTACAGTGCGCTGCCACTGCGCCCCAGCAGCCGGCCGCTAAGCGGCGGCGAGCGTATCTTCTCGCTGGGCAACCCGCTGGACGTGGGCTTTGCGATCACCGAGGGCACCTACAACGGTCTGGTGCAGCGCAGCTTTTACCCGCGCATCTTCTTTGGCGGCACCCTGAACCCGGGCATGAGCGGTGGCCCGGCCATCGACACCCAGGGCCGCGTGGTCGGCGTCAACGTTGCCAAGCAGCTGGGCGCAGAGCAACTGAGCTTTCTGGTGCCGGTGGAGTTTGTCGAGCAGCTGCTCGCGCAGGGCCGCGAGGCTGCCCCGGTCAAGGGCGCCATGCATGCCGAAGTCACACGCCAGCTGATGGCCCACCAGAAGGACCTGGTCGACCGGGTGCTGAGCGGCAGCAGCCGCAGCGAGCGCTATGGCCCCTACCGCGTGCCCGTGCCGTCCGAAACCCTGGCCCGCTGCTGGGGCGATGGCCGTGAGCGGCGCAGCGAATCCTTGTTCGATTTCGAGCGCAGCCAATGCCGCATCGACAGCGAAGTCTTCACCGGTGACGGCGATGTCGGCGGCCTGGGCATGCGCTACGAGGCCTACGACGCCCCGCGCCTGAGCCCCTGGCAGTTTGCCCATACCTATGGCAGCAGCTTTGCCAATGAACCGATGCGCAAGCGCGGCAACCGTGTGCGCACCGGCTATGAATGCCGCGAGGATTTTGTCGCGGGTGACGCCAAGCTGCCGCTGCGCGCCGTCGTCTGCATGGCCGCCTACCGCAAGTTCAGTGGCCTGTATGACCTGACCGTGCTGGCCGTCTCGGTGGACCAGCCGCGCCAAGGCGTGCTTGGCCGCCTCAACGTCAGTGCCGTGAGTTTTGACAATGCCCAGCGCCTGGCCCGCCAGTACCTGCAAGGCTTCTCCAGCGAGGCCGCCCAATGAGCCAGCACGATTACCCTGAATTGACCGATATCGCTCCCGAACACGAAGACACCAGCACCCAGGCGCCTGCCGCTGCGCAAGCGCCTGAAGGCGCGGTACTGGAGCTGGTCGAACGCGGCCACCGCCTGGCGATGGCCTTGCCGGTGTTTGCCTGGCCCTGCACCATCGGCCGCGCCGCTACCAATGACCTGGTGCTGACCGACCCCAGTATCGGACCCAGCCATGTGCGTCTGCACCGCCTGGATGCAGGCCAGGCTAGTGCGGGCCACCCTGATGCGGGCCAATACGAAGTCGAGGTGCTCGACAGCACCAACGGCGTCTGGCATGGCAGGCGCCACTACGGCGCTGGCGAGCGCTTTGTCTGGCAGCCCGGCCAGCGGCTCACCCTGGGCCGGGGCGTGCAGCTGAACCTGCGCAGCACCGCCCAGCCCTTGCCTGCCACCCAGCGCTGGCGCCCGTTCTCGCGCGCCCAGGGGCTGCTGACAGCCATGGCTTTGGTGCTGCTCGTGCTGCTGTCGGCCTGGACCACCTGGCTGGGCGCCACCGAAACCGGTGCGCTGGCCCGCCAGCTGCCCGCCATCCTGCTGTGGATGCTGGGCGGCCTGCTGGTCTGGACCCTGGGCTGGTCGATGATGGGCAAGCTGTTCACCGGGGTGACCGGTTTCTGGCGCCATGTCTGCATTGCCTCGGTCGGCATGGTTGCCATGGCCTTGCTCGATGTGCTGCTGTCGGTGACGGGCTTTGCCATGTCCTGGCCGCTGCTCAGCCGCTTTGCCAGCCTCGCGTCCTTCACGTTGATGGCCGTGGTCATCTGGTTCCATCTGCGTGCAGCCACCCTGGTGTCGGCCCGTACCTTGGCGCTGGCTGTTGGCGGCTTGCTGGTGCTGGGCATCGGCGCCAAGCTGGGCCTGCAGTGGCAGACGCAAAAGCGCCTGGGCGACAACCTCTACATGTCCACCATGCTGCCGCCTGAATGGCGCTTGGCCCCTACCACCTCGGTGGACCAGTTCATGCAGGGCACCGACCGCATGCGCGAGCAGCTGCAAAACCGCAGCCAGCTGGAGAAGGACGACGACGAGGAAGGCGACGACAGCGGTCTCGATTGAGCAGCGATGCGGCGGGGCAAGCCGCTGCCCCATGACTGACAAACCGGCGGCGGCCCGCTAGCATCGAGGGACTCGACCTGATTCCCGAAGGACCAAGATGCAGTACCGCCAGCTGGGCGCCAGCCCCCTCCAAGTCTCCGCCCTCTGCCTGGGCACGATGATGTTCGCCGACCAGACCGACCTCCAGGAGGCGGCTGCCATCGTCGCCGATGCGCGCGACCAGGGCGTCAACTTCATCGACACCGCCGACATCTACAGCAAGGGCGAGTCCGAGCGCATGGTCGGCCAGCTGCTGCAGGGCCAGCGCGATGACTGGGTGCTGGCCACCAAGCTCGGCAACCCCATGGGCAGCCAGCCCAACCAAGGCTACTACTCACGCGCCTGGATGCTGCGCGAGGTCGAGGCCAGCCTGCGCCGCCTGCAGACCGACCGCATCGACATTCTCTACCTGCACCGCGACCGCGCCGGCCTGCAACTGCACGAGCCGCTGTATGCGCTCAAGCACCTGATCGACAGCGGCAAGATTCTGTACTGGGGCCTGTCCAATTTTCGCGGCTGGCGCATTGTCGAGGCCGTCTACACCGCCCGCGAGATCGGCCTGCCGCCGCCCGTCGTCTGCCAGCCCTATTACAACCTGCTCAACCGCATGCCCGAGACCGACATCCTGCCCGCCTGCGCGCAGTTCGGCATCGGCGTCGTGCCCTTCAGCCCGATTGCGCGGGGCGTGCTCAGCGGCAAGTACCAGCCCGGCATGGAGCCGCCCAAGGACAGCCGCGCCGGCCGCCAGGATGCCCGCATCCTGCAGACCGAGTTCCGCCCTGAATCCCTCGTGATCGCCCAGCAGGTGCAGCAGCACGCCGAGCGCCAAGGCATCAGCGCCGCGCAGTTTGCCACCGCCTGGGTGCTGGCCCACAACACCATCAGCGCGGTCATCGCAGGCCCGCGCACCTTGAAGCAGTGGCAGGACTACCAGCCCGCGCTGAACTACCAGATCACCGTGGAAGACGAGCGCCTGGTCAACGGCCTGGTCAGCCCCGGCCATCCATCAACGCCCGGGTACAACGATCCGGCGCATCTGTGGCCGCAGGGGCGCTTGGTTTAAGCCAGCTCAGTCCAACCCACGCACCAGCGAGATCGCCTCATCCACCCGGTCCACCGCGTGGATGGTAATGCCCTCGATCGGCTTTTTGGGTGCATTGGCCTTGGGGACGACGGCGACGGTAAAGCCCAGCTTGGCGGCCTCCTTCAGGCGCTCCTGCCCGCGCGGGGCCGGGCGTACTTCACCGGCCAGGCCCACTTCGCCAAACGTGATGAAGCCCTTGGGCAGCGCCTTGCCGCGCAGGCTGCTGGTGATGGACAGCATGACGGCCAGGTCGGCCGCAGGCTCGCCAATGCGCACGCCGCCCACGGCGTTGACGAAGACGTCCTGGTCCGCGCAGGCCACGCCGGCATGGCGGTTGAGCACGGCCAGCAGCATGGCCAGGCGGTCGCGGTCCAGGCCCACCGACAGGCGGCGCGGGCTGGGGCCGCCGCTGTCGACCAGCGCCTGGATCTCGACCAGCAGCGGGCGGGAGCCTTCCAGGGTCACCAGCACGCAGCTGCCGGGCACCGGCTCGCTGTGCTGGCTCAGAAAGATGGCACTGGGGTTGCTCACCCCCTTGAGGCCTTTTTCGGTCATCGCGAACACGCCGATCTCGTTGACGGCACCAAAGCGGTTCTTGATGGCGCGCACCAGGCGGAAGCTGCTGTGCGTATCGCCTTCGAAGTACAGCACGGTATCGACCATGTGCTCCAGCACGCGCGGGCCGGCCAGTGCGCCTTCCTTGGTCACATGGCCCACCAGCACCACGGCAATGCCGGTGCTCTTGGCCATGCGGGTCAGGTGCGCCGCGCATTCGCGCACCTGGGCCACCGAGCCGGGGGCCGAGCTGAGCTGGTCCGAGTACATGGTCTGGATCGAATCGATGATGACGATGGCCGGCTGCGTGCTCTCGCAGGTGGCCAGGATCTTCTCCAGCTGGATTTCGCTCAGCACATCGACCTGGCTGTTGTCCAGCCCCAGTCTGCGTGAGCGCAGCGCCACCTGGGCACCGCTCTCTTCACCGGTCACATAGAGTGCTGGCAGGCCCTGGCGCTGCAGCGCATCGACCGCCTGCAGCAGCAAGGTCGATTTGCCGATGCCCGGGTCGCCACCGATAAGCACCACACCGCCTTCGACAATACCGCCGCCCAGCACGCGGTCCAGCTCGGCAATGCCGCTGGGGGTGCGGGCGACTTCGGTGGCTTCGATGGCCGCCAACGGCGTGACGGCCTGGGCCTGGCCGGCATAGCCGGTGCGGCCGGTCTGGCTCAGGCGGTTCTTGCCGCCCCCCGCCGATTCGGTGGCGCTCTCCACCAAGGTGTTCCAGGCATTGCAGGAGGGGCACTTGCCCAACCAGCGCGGGCTGGTGCCGCCGCATTCGCTGCAGATGTAAACGGATTTCTCTTTGGCCATGGCGAGGATGTTTCGGTACAGACACCCATGGTAACGGCGAGCGCAGCGCGGCGCCGGCAAATCGTTTAGCATCCCCAGGCGATACGGCATACGCCATGCACCGGCGTACAGCCCCCTGCCCCATCACCCCATCCAGCACCGCATCCAAGGAGACCCATGAGCCAAGACCTGACCCTGTACTACGCCCCCGGCACCTGCGCCCAGGCCGTGCTGATCGCCTTGCACGAGGCGGGCGCCGCCTTCCAGGCCCAGCGTCTGAACATGGCCGAAGGCGCGCAGCGCACACCCGCCTACCTGGCCATCAATCCCAAGGGCCGCGTTCCCGCGCTGGTCACCCCGCAAGGCGTGCTGACCGAGACAGCTGCACTGCTGCTGTATGTGGCACAAACCCACCCTGACAAACAACTGGCGCCGCTGAGCGACCCGTTCCAACTCGCCCGTCTGCAGGAGTTCAACAGCTACCTGGCCTCGACCGTGCACATCAGCCATGCCCACCGCCCACGCGCAGCACGCTGGGCCGATGACGAAGCCGCACAAAAGGCCATGCAGGCCAAGGTGCCGCACAACATGCGCGATGCCTTTGCGCTGATCGAGCGGCACTACCTGGGCGACAAGACCTGGGTGATGGGCGAGCAGTACACGGTGGCCGATGGCTACCTGTTCACGATGGCCGGCTGGCTCAAGAGCGACGGCGTCGATATCAACGAGTTCCCGCGCGTGGCCGCGCACTACGCCCGCGTGGCGGCACGGCCTGCGGTGCAGGCGGCGCTGGCGCAGGCCTAAAGCTCGCTCACATCCTAGGGCTGGTATTCGGCCGGATCGAGGTGCTCGACCGGCGGCAGTGGCGGCTGCGACACGCCCGCCACCGGCTCCCAGCCTGAGCCGTTCCAGTCATGCATGGCCGCTTCGCGCTGGTAAAAGCGGGCCAGCAACTGGGCACCGGCGGTACTGCAGGCCTGGCCGGCAATGCCGGCGCTGTACACCGCCTCATAGGCGAGCGGGTGCGGTATCTTGCCAGCCACCTGCACCTCGGCGGAGCGGGGCAGTTCGCTGCGCAGCAGCAGGCCCAGTTCCGCATCGCCCCGGGCCACCAGCTGCGCCACCTGGGGACCAAACACCTTGATGCTCTTGGGCAGAACCTTGGCGCTCAGATCCAGTTCGCGAAACAGCTTTTGCTCGATAAAGTCGCTGCCATCGGCCGAGGGGTAGGCGATGCTGCGGGCCGCCTCCAGCATCTGCTTGGCATCTTCGGTGTCCTTGAGCACCGGCAGCGGACGGCCGGCCTGCACGATGGCGATCAGCGGCGAGCGCACCACATCGTAGAGACGCCCCGGGCGCACCAGGCCATGCGCCTGCAACAGCTGCAACACAGGGCGCGGCGCCAGCACCAGATCGACACAGCGCGCCTGCTGCAGGTACGGGGTCAGCTCCTGCACCACCACATGCGGCGCACCATAGCCGGGCTCGGCACGGATCTGCGTGGGGATCATCAGCTGGCCGGCCAGTGCCCGGTGCACGGGTACAAAGCCTTCGGTCATCAGCAGCTGCACCGGCAGGCTGGCCTGGGCCAGGCTGGGTTCGGCCTCCGGCTGCGGCGGCTCGGAGGCACAGCCCGCCAGCACCGCAGCGGCACAGCTGAGCAAGAAGGAGCGGCGAAGAGGCATCAGGCGCATGCCGGCATTATCAGACAGCCGCGCCAACCCTCACCACCGGCCCCTTAATTCACCACATTCAACAGGCGCCAGTCGATGTAGTTGTCCGCGCGGGTCGGGATGCTGACCTTCTTGCTGGCCGCCCAGGGGGTGATCAGGTTGAACAGCGGGATATGCGAGATGGCCTTGTGCTCGTTGAGCAGCACCTTTTCGATCAGCTGGTTGCGCAGCTTCAGGTCGGTCTCGGTCTTGACGCGCTCGATCATCGCATCCTGCTGCGGGTCGGAGAAGCGGCCCAGGTTGAAGTTGCCATCGCCGCTGCCGCCCGGCGAGCGCAACAGCGCCTGCAGGCTGTAGTAGGCATCAAAGGTGGGCACCGACCAGCCCAGCAGGTACACGCTGGCTTCGTAGCGCTGGATCATCGGGAAGTAGGTGGCAAACGGGTAGGTGCGCAGCTTGGCCTTGATGCCCACCTTGGCCCACTGGGCGCTGATGGCCTGGCAAAGCTGCTCATCACTGGGGTAGCGGCCGGCAGGGCAGGAGAACTCGAACTCAAACCCATCCGGGTAGCCCGCCTGGGCCAGCAGCTTCTTCGCGCCTTCGGCATCGAAGGCGAGGCGCTTGTCGGCCTGCTTGGTCCAGCCATTCACATGGTGGGCAATCAAGGTGCCGGTGGGTTGGGCCAGGCCGCGCATCACCACGCGCTGGATGGTGCCCATGTCGATGGACTGGTACAGCGCCTGGCGCACGCGCACATCCTTGAACGGGTTCTTGCCCTTGACGCTGGACTGCGGAAGTTCGTCGCGGAACTGGTCCATCCCCAGGAACAAGGTGCGGTCAGCCGCGGACTCCAGCACCTGCAGGTTGGGCGCCTGCTTGATGCGCTGCAGGTCATTCATGCTCGGGTCGATGATGAAGTCCACCTCGCCCGACAGCAGCGCAGCCGTGCGCGTGGCGTCCGACTTGATCGGCGTGTACACCGCCTGCGTGATGTTGCTCGGGTACTGGGTCCTGCCCCACCACTGCGGGTTGCGCTTGAGCACCAGGCGCGAATCCTGCGACCAGCTGTCGAGCACATAGGGGCCGGTGCCCAGCGCATGGCGGTGGGCGTAGTTCTCGTCCTTGGCCTTGATGTCCTTGGGCACTTCGGACTGGTGCTGCACTGCCCAGGCCTTGCTCATGATGCGCAACTCGGTCAGCTGGTTGACCAGCACCGGGTTGGGCACCTCCGAGAAGATATCCAAGGTGCCGGCATTGACCACCTCGATGCGGTCGATGCCCTGGGTGTAGACCACAAAGCCGGAACTCTTGGCCTTGGCCCGCTCCAGCGAGAACTTGACGTCATCGGCCGTCAGCGGCGAGCCATCGCTGAAGGTCACGCCTTCGCGCAAAGTGATGCGCAGCTGCTTGGGGTTGATGCGCTCCCACTTGGTGGCCAGCGAAGGCTCGGGCTTCTGGGTCTGGCTGTTGTACTCGACCAGGGCCTCGTACACCGCGCGGTGCACCGAGTTGTTGACGCCGACATTCTGCGCATGGATATCCCAGGACGACAGATCGGCCGAGCGGGTCCAGCGGAAGTTTGAAGCCTGGGCAGAAAATGCCATGCTGGCCACCGCGCCAGCGATGGCCAGGGTGCAGACGCTGCGCGCCCAGCCGTTGCGGCCTTGCAGATGAGTGGTAGGTTGCATCACAGACTCCTTCATTCCATGCAAAAAATCAAAACGCCGCACTATCGCAGTGCAGCCCGGCCCCGCCAACGATTTATTCGTTGTATCGATATGGGCCTGGCGCTGTGCAGTTTCTGCTAGCGGCGGGCGGGCAGGCCAGTGTAACGGCCCTGCTTCAACCGGATGCGGCCTGGGCCGGCGCGCGCCAGGCCACGGCCACGGGCCCTGCATCCGTCTGTAGTTCAGTCACCACCATGCCGGTGCGCCATCCCGCCGGCCGGTCATCCGCCTCGGTCAATGCCAGCCCGGCGCATTTGAGCTGGGCTTCCAGCCGCGCCCATTGCCGGGCAAAGCCGCGCTGCCAGTCCATGCGCTGCAAGCCGGTCAGCGCAGCGGCTGCGTCAGGCTCCAGGTACAGCGCAGCCACCGCTGGCCAGCCAGCGGCATCGATATCCGTGGAGGCACTACCGGGCAGGCCTTGCACATCAATGCCGACGCAGCCATGTTGCGTGCAAGCCCATACCGCCATCGCATCGGCATAGCTGATGGACAGCTGCCACCCCGCCAGCGCCTGCCCATTGCGCAGCAGCTGCGGCGCCTGCCCCGCCCGGCGCTGCACCGCCAGTTGCGCCGGTGCACAGCCCAGCTGCGGCGCCAAGGCCTCGCCAATCGCCCGGTACACGGCCTCGCGCATCGCCTCGCGCGGCAGCACACCCGATGCAGCGGCGGCCATCCTCACCGCCTGGGCCCGCACCCGGCCCTGCAGCGCCGGCGGCAAGGCCAGCGGCTGCGGGGTCCCCGTGAGCGCTAGGCCCGCCATGGCGCGGCCGGTGCGCCCTGCCAGCGGCTGCCGGCCGGCAGGCGTTCGCCCTTCATCACCAGGGTCATCGGGCCCAGCTGCACGCCATCGCCCACCTCGGCGCTGTAGAGCACCGTGCAGCGTGCGCCCACCGTCACCCGCTCGCCAATGACCACGTCATCCACCTTCATCACCCGGTCTTCGAACAAATGGGTTTGCGGGCAGGACAGCGCATTGAGCTCGCTGTGCGCGCCGATGGTCACGCAGTCGTGTTCGGTGATGTCGGTGGTGTCCAGGTAGGCGCTGCTGGCAATCTTGCTGCCCAGCAGGTTCATCGCCAGATTGAGCCAGGGGGTGCCGCGCAGGTAGCGCAGAAAATTGGGCACCGCAATGCCTTCATACATGCTGGTGGTGGCCTCGGACAGCCAGACAAAGGGCGTCCACATCGGCGCGGCCTTTTTGCGGTAGCGCCCCACCAGCAGCCACTTGAACAGCGCCACCGCCCAGAAAGCGACCAGACCGAACACCATGCCGGCAACCGCCAGGTCCAGCACCACCGCACCCCAGCGGCCCGCTGCTGCCAGCGGCATCGCGTCGAGCACGATCGCATAACCGGCCGCAATCACCAGCGCATGGGGCGCGCCAATGCGGAAGGCTTCGACCAGGCCCCGGCCCAGCACGCGGCGGCGCGACGGGGCAAAGGTCAGGTGGGCGGGGTAGCCCTGCACCACTTCGCGCGCGGGCAGGTTGATGGCCGGCGAGCCGATCCAGGTCTGGCCCGCCTGCATGTCGGCATTGCGCGGCACGGCCGACATCACGCCGATCAGCACCCCTTCGGGGATGGTCGAGCCATCGGGCACATAGGCGCCATTGCCGATGAAGCTGCGGCGCGACACCACCGTGGGCTGCACCGTCATGTAGCCGCCATCGATGCGCTCATCGCCCAGCATCACCGCATCGGCTACAAAGCATTCGTCGCCCAGGGTCAGCATATCGGGCACCACGCCCAGCGCGGTCGACAGCTCGGTGCGCTTGCCCACCTTGGCGCCGAGCATGCGGTACCAGCTGGCCGAGAACACCGTGGCATAGATGCCGTGCAAGGTGGCCAGGCTGCCTTCCTGGATCTGGTTGGTGAGCCACTTGCCCAGATAACGGCCACTGTGCACCGACCAGGTGCCCGGCTGCAGCCGGGGCAGGAACAGGTAGCGGACCAAGGCCGCCACCAGCATCGTGCAAAGCACCAGCACCAGGCTGGCGGGCAGCGCCAGCACAAAGAACTTGAAGAAGCGCAGGATGAAGGCGCCCAGCGCATCGACGGTACCGTCCTCGAGCAAAGGCCGCACCGAGATCGCGTCCACATCCAGCCAGTCGATCAGCAGGAAGGCCGGGAACACCGGCATGAAGAACAGGGTGGCGATGCTCAGACCACCCACCGCATAGACCAGCATTTCCCAGACGCGCCAGGCGGCGCTGGGGCGCACGCGCTCAGGCATGCAGCTGGTATCGAAGTCCGACACCGGCTGGGCGGGCGAGCCCGTCCAGACGCTGCGTGCGGGCTGCTGCTGGCCATCGCTGAGGCTGGACTGCCCTTCGAGGTGGGCCCAATCGCCCAGGCGGGTGTTGCCCTCCAGCACCACATAGGAGCCAATGCAGGCCTCGGCGCCGATATCGATGCGGCCCAGCAGCAGCCAGCCGCCCTCGACCCGGGCGTTTTCCAGGCTCACCACATTGCCTACGCTGGCACCAGCGCCAATGCGCAGCAGATCGGGGGCGCGCACCGTCATCGAGCCCAGCACCACGTCCTTGCCCACGTTGGCACCCAGGGCCCGCAGCCACAGCGGGAACAGCGAGGAGCCCGAGATCATGCCCACGGGCACGGCCTCGACCAAGCGGTCCGCCAGCCACCAGCGGAAGTAGGTCAGCCCCCACAGCGGGTAGCGCCCCGGCTTGAGCCGGCCGGCAATCAGCCACTTGCCGGCCCAGGCCACGGCAAACTCCAGCACCGTGGCCAGCGCAAAGGCCAGTACCGATACCGCAATGGCCACAGCCACCGAGTCGTTCTCGTCACCGGTGAAGAAGTGGTAGGTGAAGAACGGCGCCAGCCACTGCGCCATTTTGACCAGCACCAGAAACGGGATGGCCAGCGCCTGCGCGGCGCCACAGCGCCAGCGGCGCAGCGCCGAATGCTCGCGAAAGGCACGGGGCGCTGCCGCCGGTCCATCGTCCGCCACCATGCCGGCCTGCAGCGCATCGGCAATCGCGCCCACGCGGCGCTGCTGGTAGATGGTGCTGACGGTGGCCTGTGCAAAGCGCGCATCGGCGCGCAGCATCGACGTCAGCCGCGCGGCAAACAGCGAGTGGCCGCCCAGGTCGCTGAAGAAATCCAGCGAGCGGCGAATGGGTTGGCCCGGGAAGATCTTCGCCAGCGCGGCAAACAGCACTTCCTCGGCCGGGGTCTCGGCGGTATCAGAATCGCCGCTGTCCACGGCGGCACTTAGCGCAGCCGCGCGCAGCGCCTTGCGGTCGATCTTGCCCGAGGTCAGGCGCGGCATCAGCGCTAGCGCCTCAAAACGGGCCGGCACCATATAGGGCGGCAGGCGCTCGGCCAGCGCGCTGCGCAGCGCCGCATGGCTGGGAGGCGCGTCCAGCGGCACATAAAAGGCCACCAGCTGGTCGATGCCATCGTCCTTGCGCAGCAGCACCGCTGTGGTACCCACACCGGGCTGCTGGGCCAGCACCGCCTCGATCTCGCCCAGCTCCACGCGGAAGCCACGGATCTTCACCTGGTCATCGGCCCGGCCCAGGCACTGCATCTGGCCTTTTTCATCGATGCGCGCCAGGTCGCCGGTGCGGTAGAGGCGCGTGTCATGCGGCCCCGCCGGCCAGGGGTTGTCCAAAAACTTCTCGGCCGTCAGCTCCGGCCGGCCCAGGTAGCCCGCAGCCACGCCGGGGCCGGTAATGCACAGCTCGCCCACCTCTCCGGCCGGCAAGCCCACCAACTGGGGCGCCGTGCCTGCGGGAAAGCTGTCCGCGTCGATCACCTGCACCACCACCATGCTGTAGTTGGGCAGCGGCGTGCCGATGGTCACGGGCTCGCCCGCCTTCAGCTCGGCCAGGCTCGCCGATACGGTGGCCTCGGTCGGCCCATAGGTGTTGAACAGCTGGCGGGGCGCACCAGTGCTGGAGCGGGCCCAGCGGTCGACCAGCGCCTCCGGACACATCTCACCACCCAGGTTGATGATGCGCAGGCTGGGCACATCCTGCGCAAACAGCGCCAGCAACGTGGGCACGGCATGCAGCACGGTCACCTGCTGGTCCAGCAAGGCCTGCGGCAGGGCCTCGGGGTCGCCGGCAATCTCGCGCGGCGCAATCCACAAGGTGGCTCCTACCAGGTAGCTGATCCAGATCTCCTCGAACGACATGTCAAAGGCCACCGAGAAGCCCTGGTAGACCTTGTCGCCCAGGCGCACGCCCAGGCGCGCATTCTCGCTGCGCAGAAAGTGGCAGATGCTGCCCTGGTTGATGGCGATGCCCTTGGGCTTGCCGGTCGAACCGCTGGTGTAGATCACATAGGCCGGATCGCCGGGCTGGGCATGGCTGCGCCGCCGCGCCGTGGTGCCAGCGGGCAGATCGGCCAGCAGGTCCACATCGGTCCATAGCGGGCACAGCACCTGGGCATCGCGCAGGCCCTGCTGGGGCGTGGCCGCTGCCACCAGCAGTGCCTTGGCGCCTGCGTCTTCCAGGCAGGTCGCTATGCGCTCGGGGGGTGTTTCGCTGTCAAAGGGCAGCCAGGCAGCGCCTGTTTTGGCAATCGCCAGCTGCAGGCTGAGCAGCGCAATGCCACGTGGCAGCCACAGGCCCACCATGTCACCCGGGCCAATGCCGGCCTCGATCAGCCGGTGTGCCGCGCGGCTGGCGTCGGCATCGAGCTGGGCATAGGTCAGCTGCCGTGTGCCGGCAATCAGCGCAACTTGCTCGGGGTGGGCATAGGCGGTGGCCTCGAACACATCGGCCAGCACCTCGTGGCGCAACAAATCAGGGCGCTCGGGCCCCCGCAATACAACAGTCTCAGACATGGCAGCAATACCCGGCAGCTGCAGAAGGCGCACATGCACCGCCTTGCTGCACAAAACGCCCCAGAATGGGGCATTCGCGCATTATGCGGCGGCGCCAGCGCCCGCTGCGGCTGGATCCCCCTGCCACCCCCGGTCTGAGGGCTGTGCGCAACGCTTTGTGCCGGGATTAAGCCCCGTCTAATCTGCGGCCGGCTGCGCAGCGGCTGCGGGCAACACGGCATCGGCCGACCAGCCCCCGCCCAGCGCGCGGTACAGCGCAATCTGGTTGTCCAGCCGGCTCTGGCGCAGGTTGACCAGTTCGGTCTCGGCCTGGAACAGGTTGCGCTGGGCGTCGATCTGCTCGAGGTAGGACGCATAGCCCGCCTCGTAGCGGTCCTTGGCATAGCCCAGGGTCTGGGCCAGCACGGCGCGGCGGCGCTCGGCCGCCTGCTCCTGCTCGGCCAGGCGCTGCACGCCGACCAGCGCGTTTTCCACATCGCCCAAGGCCGACAGCACCGCGCCCCGGTAGGCGTAGGCGGCCTGGTCACGCTGGGCCGTGGCCGTGTCGTACTGGGCATCAAGCCGGCCGCCATCGAACAGCGGGGCCAGCACGCTGGCGCCCAGGCTCCAGACATTGATGGGGTTGTACTGCAGCGCATTGACAAACAGCCGCCCCGCACTGGCGCTGAGGTTGAGCTGGGGCAGGTAGGCGGCCCGGCTGGCACGCAGGCTGGCATCACTGGCGGCCAGGTTCAGCTCGGCCTGCACCAGGTCAGGCCGGCGGCGCAGCAAGGTTGATGGCAGCGCCGCAGGCACCACCGGCATCTGCAGGCGGGCAAAGCCTTGGCCGTCGGCCGCCTTGGAATCGCGCACGGCGGGCACATCGCCGGCCAGCAGTTGCAGCGCGTTGTACTGGCGCGCAATGGCCAGCTCCAGCGGCGGGATCTGGCCCTGCACCGCCTCGTACTCGGCCTGGGCCTGCGTCACCTGCAGGCGCGAGATATAGCCCACTGATTCCTGGTCCCGGGCCAGCTGCAGCGCGGTGCTGCGGGTCTGCAAGGTCTGGCGCGTCTGGGCCAGTTGTGCCTCGCGGCCCAGCAGATCGACATAGGCCTGGGCCGTGGTGGCCGCCACCGTCAGCGCCACTGCATCCCGGTCGGCCTGGCTGGCACGGTACTGCAGATCGGCTGCGGCACTGCGGTCGCCCAGGCGGCCCCACAGATCGGGCTCCCAGCTGGCCTGCAGCTGGGGCTGCACAGAGCGGCTGGTGGTGATGCCCGAGGCCGTCAAGGTGTGGGTGGCGCCCACATTGGCGCCCAGCGACAGGTTGGGTTGCAGTGCGGCATCGGCCGCCGCGAGCTGGGCGCGCGCAGCCGCCACCCGGGTGCCCGCCACCTGCAGGTTGGCATTGCGCGCCAGCGCGGCCTGCACATAGTGGTTGAGCTGCTCATCGCCAAAGGCCTGCCACCAGGCAGCGGGCACGGCTGCCTCAGGCCCGCTGGTGGCAGCGGCCTCGGTCTGCGCCCAGGCGGCGGGCACGGTCACGGCGGCATCGGCAGGCGCCTGGCGCAGCGCCGGTGCGCAACCGGCCAGCAGCAGGGCCAGGCTCAGGGTGGTCAGCGTGGTCCAGGCCGAACCGCGCACTGGCGGAGTGCGGGTCATGGCCGGTCTCCCTGGGCAGCGGCCTTGGCCGCGCGGGTGTCCACCTGCACTTCGACCGACATGCCGGGGCGCAGGCGGGCAGCGAGCGGCTGGTCCGGGTCAATCGCAATGCGGATCGGCAGGCGCTGCACGATCTTGATGAAGTTGCCCGAGGCATTGTCGGCCTTGATGACGCTGAATTCCGAGCCGGTCGCCGGTGCCATCTGCTCGATATGGCCGTTCAGCCGTGCGCCTTCCAGCGCATCCACATAGAAGCTGGCCGCCTGGCCCTGCTGCATGTGGGCGATCTGGGTTTCCTTGAAGTTGGCCACCACCCACAGCTGCTCGGGCACCAGGAACAGCAGCTGCGTGCCCGAGGCCACGTACTGGCCCAGGCGCACCGAGGCTTCGCTGATCTGGCCATCGCGCGGTGCACGCACCACCGTGTTGTCCAGGTCGATCCTGGCCAGGCCCAGCTGGGCTTCGGCGGCCTTCACCTGGGCTTCCAGGCTGGCACGTGCCACCTGGGTGGATTTGATGCTTTGCTCGCCAATGCGGATATCGGCCTGCGCCTTTTGCACATTGGCCTTGGCCAACTGGCTGGTGGCGCGCGACTGGTCACGCTCGCGCAGCGACACCGAGCCGCGCGCGGCCAGGTCCTCGACCCGCTGCAGATCGGCCGCCGCACGGCGGGCTTCGGCATCCACCGCCGACAGGCTGGCCTGGCGTGCGCCCAGGTTGGCGCGGTTTTGCGCCTGGGTCTGGTCCGAGTTGGCCAGCTGCGCGCGGGCATTGTCCAGCTGCGCCTGGGCCTGGGCCACTTTTTCGGCATAGATGCGGTCGTCGATGCGCAGCAGCACATCGCCGCGTTTGACGTGCGCATAGTCCTGCACATTCACCTCGGTCACATAACCGCTGACCTGGGGCGCCAGCACGGTGATCTGGCCGCGCACATAGGCGTTGTCGGTGCGCATCATGTCGGAGGCAAAGGGCGGCAGCTTCCAGGCCCAGAGCACCAGCAGCACGCCGGCCAAGGCGACGACCGCCATCGTCAGCACCGCGCGGCGGCTGGGCCGGATCAGCTTTGCCGTTGGCGATGCCGCAGGCGCAGCGGCGGGCACGGGCGCCGCAGGCGCTGGCGTGGCTTGAGGGGCTGCCGGCTCCGCTGCGGGAGCGGGAGCAGCGTTGGGGGTGGGTTTTTCAGTATCAGCCATTGTTGTTGCTTTGTAGATAGGGATCGAAAAGGGGTGGGATCAGACGGGGGCCGGCAGCTCGCCTCGGCGCCGCGCAAGCCAGGCCAGCATGCGCTGGCGCAGCACGCGGTAGAACGCCCAGGCCAGGAAGGCCAGCGCCATCGCACCAATGACGCGGAACACATCGTTGAAGGCACGCACCGCCGCTTCGCGCCGGATCACCTGCACCAGCTGGGCCTGGCTTTGGGCGCCGCGCTGCACCGGGTCGGTGATCGTGCGGCCCAGGGACTGCGATTGCTGGGCCAGGCGCTGCGCGACCAGCGGGTTGGTCACCGGCATCTCGGCCGCAATCGCCTGGGTATAGAGCTGGGCGCGCTGCTGCTGGATACTGCCCAGCAGCGCCGGGCCGAGCAGGCCGCCCAGGCTTTGGGTCACCGAGAACAGCACGACAAAGGTGACCATGTGGTCCAGCCCCTTGCCCAGCGCGCGCTGGATGCCGATCATCATCACCGGCCCCATGAACAGCGCCGCCGAAAACGCGATCAGGAACTGGCTGAAGAAGAAGTCATGCGGGCGGCTCAGGCTGGTGGAGTGCAGGTCCAGCCATCCGCCCACGCCGATCAGCAGGATCGAGGTCAGGATCTGCGGCAGGATGGCCTGTGCGCTGAAGGTGGCCGCCCCGACGATCACGCCCAGCAGCATGCCGACAAAGATCACGCCGTACAGTGCCTGCAGCTGCTCGGGCACCACGCCCATCGCGCGCAGCAGGCCCACCACGCCGTAGTTCTGCTCGGAGATCATGAAACGCATCATGATGGCCCCGGCCATGAAGGTCAGCGTCGTGGGGTGCATCAGCCAGCGCAGCTGGATCAGCGGCGTGCGCCGGCTGTATTCCAGCAGCGCGGCGAGCGCAAACAGCACCACCGAGGCGATCAGCGCATAGGCCAGCCAGGGGGCATTGAACCACCAGGCATTGACGCCCTGGGCCAGCACCGCACACAGCAGGCCCACCGCAGGCGCGACCAGCAGAAAGGTCACAAAGTCCAGCGGCTCGAACACATGGATCTGCAAGCCCCGTGGCAGCTTGAGCACCACCACGGCGGCAAAGGCCATCAGCGCCAGGCCCGCCTCGAACGCATACAGATGGGGCCAGGGGTTGACGTTGACCAGCGAGGGCGACAGCACCCAGGCCAGCGGCACGGCGATCGAGGACATGTTCATGCCCAGGATGAAGGCCGAGGGCACCTTGGACGCCGGAAAACCCTGCATCACATACATGACGGCCAGCGAAGTGGTGGTGGCTCCGGCAAAGCCGGCCACCGCCCGCACGACGATGGACATCGTGTAGCCCTCGACAAACACATGCAGCAGCGCCAGCAGCGCATAGATGCCCAGGCCCCATTCGGCAAACACCCGCAGGCCCAGCTGCTGGCGGCTTTTGAAGACCAGCAGGTTGGCCGTCACATTGACCATCACATAGGCCGCAGGCAGCCAGGCGGCCTCCACGGCGGTCAGGCCCAGCTGGCCCTGGATCGAGGTCAGATTGGCGGTGACCAGGCCATTGCCCAGACCCCCGACCAGGCCGACAAACAGGCCCACCATGATGTAGGCAATGCGCCGGGGCAGCGTGTGCTGCAGCCGCGCGGGCGAGCCCGGCAGCACGGGGCGCTCATGCGTCTCCCAATCCGGGGGTTGCTCGACATAGCGAAAGGCAGGCGCGTTCATGCCATCTCCCGGGCATCCACGCGCAGGCCCTCGGTGATCAGCTGCCAGGCGCGGTCGCTCAGCTGCAGGCGCTCAGCCGGTGTGCGGCCCCGCCGCGCCGCACTGAACATGCCGACGATCAACAGCAAATCGGCGCCTTGCAGATCCTCCCGGCAGCGCCCTGCCGCCTTGGCCTGCAGCAACAACGGCGTGACAAGCGCCAACAGACGCGCACGCAGATCGACGACCAAGGGGTCATCGAGCGGCAGCGAACGCCAGTAATCGGTCAGCGGCACGGTCAGCACCGAGTCATGCGCCCAAAGGCGCAGAAACTCGAACAGCGCATCGGCATCGCCCGTGGCGCTCAAGGCCTGGGCCTTGGCGGCCAGCCGGTCCAAAATATGGATCAGCAAGGCCCGCAGCAGCGCAGGCCGGTCCGCAAAATTGCGGTACAGCGTCGTGCGGCTCACCCCCGCCCGCTCGGCCACCACATCCAAGGCCACCGTCACCCCCTGCTCGGTAAACACATGCAGAGCCGCATCGAGCAACTGGCTGCGATGGGCCAGCGCATCACTGCGGGGTTGGCGTTCTTTGGAGGTCATGGTAAGGAGGCAAAAGCATTAAACGTACAAAACTGTACGCTAATTGCGCGCGGCCTGCACAAACCCTGGTGACGCTAGGGTAAACCCGTGGGTTATTGGCTGCCTATTTTTTAGGCAACTTACTAGTGACTTTCGAGAGAACAGCCTGCGAGATGAGCCACCAGAGGTCACGCGGCCCACTTGAGGAAAAGCGTGAGGCATGACACATTCTTCTCAAATTATTTATAGATGAATGAAATATGCGTGAATCACGACATCTATGGTGCATAACACCTTTAGCAAGCAGAGGTTGGTCGGATTTCAGCGAAGTGGAAGTCGAAATAATTCATAGATTTGCTTTTCTCTCGCAAAAGACTAATATCTATGAATGCCTCGCCAAAACACACCGCCCTCTCACTACCCGCAAGCCGTTCTGCAGCAGATCGAAAAGCTGGCGCAGAACATTGCGATCGCCCGTAAGCGGCGGGGAGAGTCGCAGGCGCAATGGGCCAAGCGCCTGGGCATTTCGCAGCCCACGATGGCGCGGATCGAGCGGGGTGATCCGTCGGTGGCAATGGCCTCCTATGTGATGTGCATGTGGCTGATCAATCCAAGGGGCGATTTGGCCGCGCTGATTGCGCCCCAAAACGACCATGCGGCGCTGGAGCGGGAGGTCGCCAAGGCAAAAGCTCAGCGCAAACCCAAAGCGCCCCAGCCAAACAGTGCTGCGCCGCCAACGGCCAACGCGGATAGTGCCGTGTACCCCAGCCAGGAATCCGACCTTGCCTCCATCATTCCTGGCCTGTTGAACGAAGCACGCCAGGAATGGACAAGTGCAGCCCCAGGGCTTGCCGCGCTCATGGCCAAGAAGCCTCTCCAAAAGCCATGACCACCGCCGCCATCCCCGCCGTCTCTGCACGCACCTATGTGCCGCAAGACCAGCTTTATGTCTGGGCCATGGTCAACCCAGCAGCGCCCACCTTGGCGGGCACGGTCAGCCTTTCGCAGTTGGTGGCGGATTGCGCCACGTTCAGCTATGCGCCAGATTGGTGGAACTTTGCACTCAGCCAGGACCTGCCCTTGGTACAAGGCCAGCTCTTCAGCAATGATGAAAAGCACACAGCGCCCGGCGCCATTGACGATGCCCGGCCTGACCGCTGGGGCGAGCGCATCATCCGCCATATCGACCGGCCTGCACGCCTGTCAATTCTGGAGATGCTGCTCTTTGCCGGTGACGACCGCTTTGGCGCGCTGGGCATCTCCACCTCGGCCGAGCGTTACCTGCCGCGCTACATCGGGCCCTATCCGCGGTTGAACGACTTGGCGCAACTCGCTGCCGCCGTAGAAGACGTGCAGACCCAGGCCCCGATCACCCCTGAGATACAGCGGCTGATCCAGCCCGGCGTCACCTTGGGTGGCGCCCGGCCCAAGGCCTTGCTGCAGACCGACAATGGCCCGTGCGTCATCAAGTTCAGCGAGTTGGATGATGCCGTGGATACCCCGCTGATTGAACACGCGACGATGAGGCTGGCCGCACAAGCCGGCATGTACACCGCCAAGACGGCGGTGCTGCCTCTGCCACCACGCTATGGCAAAGCACGGCACGCACTCACCGTCGAACGTTTTGACCGCATCGGCCCCTTCCGGGTGCACTGCCAGTCTGCCCATACCGCCCTGCGCGCTGCGGGGCTGGAGATGGGCTACAGCGCCTTGGCAAGCATCCTGCTGCGCCTGGGCCATCCCGAGCGACAAGCCGCCATGCGCGAGGAGTTGTTCAAGCGCATGGTTTTCAACATCCTCATGGACAACACCGACGACCATGAGCGCAACCACAGCCTCAGCCTCAACCTGGCTGATAACTACTACGACCTCAGCCCCGCCTACGACGTGGTGCCTAGCCTGCAAAACCTGGGCTACCAAGCCCTCAGCGTGGGAACCATGGGCGCCGAATCCACCTTGGAGAATGCCCTCACCCAGATCAACGAGTACGGCCTTAAAAGGCCGCGCGCCCTGGCGCTGGTGAAAAAGGTGGCAGCGGTCGTCGACCAATGGGCTGTGCATTTTCAGGCGCTGGGCGTCAGCCCGATGGATATGGAACAGCTCGCAGCCAGCATCGACCGCGACGCGCTCCGGCTGCAAAGGCAGGCATTTCTTTAAAGCCTGCGGGGCTGGCTGAAACCTTCAGAAGCGATGGCGCAGCGCCCTCCCATCCCAGCCCTTGGAAGATCTGCCTATATTTAAGGCAGCTCAGTGCCCATCCACCACCACCGGCACCCGGGGCGCCACCGCGCACATCAGCTCATAGCCCACGGTGCCGGCGGCGTGTGCCACTTCGTCGATGGAGAGCACCGTGCCATTGGCGGCGCGGCCCCAGAGGGTGACCTCGCTGCCCCAGCCAGCTTGGGGGATGTCCGTGAGATCAACGGTGACCATGTCCATGCTGACCCGGCCGATCAGGCGCGAGCGCTGGCCGTCGACCAGCACGGGGGTGCCGTTGCCGCAGTGGCGGGGGTAGCCGTCGGCATAGCCGCAGGCAACGACACCGATGCGCATGGGCTTGTCGGCGGTAAAGGCCGAGCCATAGCCGACGGTGTCGCCGGGCTGCAGTTCCTGCACGCCGATGACCTTGGCTGACAAGGTCATCGTAGGCTGCAGGCCCCAGTCGTCAGCGGTTTGCAGCGGGTAATCGGGCGCGCTGCCATAGAGCAGGATGCCGCCGCGCACCCAGTCGCCACGCTCGCTCGCCGACATATCGGGATTGCGCAGCAGCGCGGCGCTGTTGCAGATGCTGCGCTCGCCGGGCAGGTCCACGGTGGTCTGGGTGAACAGCGCCAGTGCCGCGCCAATGCCCTTGGCGGTATCGGCATCGCTGAAATGGGTGATGAAGGAGATCTCATCCACCTGGGGCAGCGCATTGAGGCGCGCCCAGGCCGAGCGGTAGCGCTCGGCGGTGAAGCCCAGGCGGTTCATGCCGGAGTTCATCTTCAGGAACACGCGGTGGGGCTGCTGGGTCTTGTGCGCCGCCAGCCAGTCGATCTGCTGGTCGCAGTGCACCGTGTGCCAGAGGTTCAGGCGCGAGCACAGCTCCAGGTCACGCGCATCGAAGACGCCTTCGAGCAGCAGGATGGGGCCGCGCCAGCCCAGATCACGGATGCGCTGCGCCTCGGACGGCTCCAGCAGCGCAAAGCCATCGGCGGCGCGCATGCCGTCAAACACCTGCTCGATACCATGCCCGTAAGCGTTTGCTTTCACAACACACCACAGCTTGGCGTCTTGCGCCGCTTGACGCGCGCGTGCCAGGTTATGTTGCAAGGCAGCGGTATGAATGGTGGCTAGAATGGGGCGCGGCATGGCGAATACTCACAACAAGATGATGAAAAACCCCTAGTATTCTGGCACCGTGCTTTCGCCCCTGCGTGCTATAACCTCGACTCCCTACACGCAGCTTACAAATTTCTCGCGCCATTAGCATCCCTTATTAGCATCCCCAACGAATGAAGCGCGGTTTCTACACCATCATGTCGGCGCAGTTTTTCAGCTCGCTGGCCGACAACGCCCTGTTTGTCGTTGCCGTCGATCTGCTGATCAACGCAGGGGCCGCCGAGTGGCAGCGTGCCGCCCTGGTGCCCATGTTCGCGCTGTTCTACGTGATCCTGGCACCGTTTGTAGGCGCTTTTGCCGATGCCTACCCCAAGGGGCAGGTGATGTTCATCAGCAATGCCATCAAGGTCGTCGGCTGCCTGCTGATGCTGTTTGGCCACCACCCGCTGCTCGCCTATGCGGTCGTCGGCCTGGGCGCAGCGGCCTACTCCCCGGCCAAATACGGCATCCTCACCGAGCTGCTGCCCGCCAGCCAGCTGGTGCGGGCCAATGGCTGGATCGAGGGGCTGACCATTACCTCGATCATCCTGGGTGTGCTGCTGGGTGGCCAGCTGGTGGGCCCCCAGGTCTCGGGCTGGCTGCTGTCTTTTGATCTGCCGCTGATCGACACCCCGATCGACACCCCGTCCGAGGCGGCGATCTGCGTGATCGGGCTGCTGTATGCCGGCGCTGCCTGGTTCAACACGCGCATCCCGCGCACGAATACCCAGCTGGTGCCGTTGCGCCAGGACATGAGCCGCAGCATGTTCTCCAACGTGATGGACCTGCTGCCCGACTTCTGGCGCTGCAACAGCCGCCTCTGGCGCGACAAGCTCGGCCAGATCTCGCTGTCGACCACCACCTTGTTCTGGGGCGTGTCGGGCAACCTGCGCTATATCGTGCTGGCCTGGAGCGCGGTGGCCCTGGGCTACAGCACCACCAAGGCCTCGGCCCTCGTCGGCGTGGTGGCGATTGGCACGGCAGTCGGCGCCATTCTGGCCTCGATGCGCATGAAGCTCGACGGCGCCACGCGCGTGATCCCGCTGGGCATTGCGATGGGCCTCTTGGTGGTGTGCATGAACTTTATCCACAGCATCTGGCTGGCGGTGCCTTTCCTGGTCGTGCTGGGGGGCCTGGGCGGCTTCCTGGTGGTGCCGATGAATGCCTTGCTGCAGCACCGGGGCCACAACCTGATGGGCTCGGGCCGCTCGATTGCCGTGCAGAACTTCAACGAGCAGGCCTGCATCCTGGGACTGGGTGTCGTCTACAGCATGTTCACCCGCTTTGGCATGTCGGCCTACGGCGCCATCACCTGCTTTGGCCTGCTGGTGGCCGGCATCATGTGGTGCATCCTGCTGTGGCACCGGCATAATTGCAAACAGCATCCGCAGGAAGTCCAACGGCTGCTGGACATTGCCCGCCACGACCACCACCACTGACGGCACAAGGCGGTGGGCCCAGCGCCAGGCCACCCGGCCCTTCTGCACCCCCCAAAAATTAGAAAGCTGACAGCGCCTGGGCACCCCAGGCGCGGTTTCCCCTCGCCCCATGCTCACCGCGCTGCCCTTTTTAGCCCTGATGACCAACGCCCTGATCTGGGGCACGATCTGGTGGCCGTTCCGCCAGCTGCAGGCCCTGGGGGTGCACCCGGTGCTGGGCACCGCCCTGGTCTACCTGATCCTGTTTTGCGGGCTGCTGCTGGTCAAGCCGGCGGCGGCGGCCATTGCCCGGCGCCACCCGCTGCTGCTGCTGCTGGCCTTCACCTCGGGCAGCACCAATGTGCTGTTCAACTGGGCTGCCACCACCGGCGATGTGGTGCGCGTGGTGCTGCTGTTCTATCTGATGCCCGCCTGGTCGGTGCTACTGGCCTGGTACTTTCTGGGTGAAAAACCCAACAAGTATTCGATACTGCGCCTGGTGCTGGCCTTCAGCGGCGTGCTGATCGTGATGATTCCGGCCGGCGCTACCTGGCAGAGCCTGACGGCCAACCTCTCGCTGCCCGATGCGCTGGCGATTGTCGGCGGCTTCACCTTTGCCGGCACCAATGTGGTGTTGCGCAGCCAGTACCGCGTGCCGGGGGAGGCGCGCATGCTGGCCATGTTCTTTGGCGGCCTGGTCGCCGCCGGCGCCATGTCGGTGCTGGGCATCTCCCTGGGCCGCATGCCGCCTGTTCCCGATATCGCCTGGAGCTGGCCGCTGATGGTGCTGGTCGTCGCCGTGCTGATCATGCTGAGCAACTGGACCTTGCAATACGGAGCCTCGCGCCTGGCCGCCACCACCGCTGCGGTGGTGATGCTGTCCGAGGTGGTGTTTGCCAGCGCGTCCAATGTGCTGATCGAGGGCACGGTGCTCTCGGGCCGCCTGCTGCTGGGCGGCGCGCTGGTGCTGTCGGCGTCGCTGATCGCGGCGCTGGAGTCGCGCCTGCCCTGAGTGGCGCTGAAGGCGGCTAACGGAAGGCGGCTCACTGAAGGCAGGTTAGCGACTAAGATAGCCACCATGCCCGCAACCCCGCACACGATCCAGGACTTTGTTCTCCACGATGCCAGCGCCCAGCCGCTGCCGCTGTCGCGCTATGCCGGCCAGGTGGTGCTGGTGGTCAACACGGCCACGGCCTGCGGTTTCACGCCGCAGCTCAAGGGGCTGGAGGCCTTGCAGCAGCAGTACGGCGCCCAGGGCCTGCAGGTGCTGGGGGTGCCGTGCAACCAGTTTGGTGCGCAGGCATCGGGCAGCAATGCCGAGATTGCGCAGTTTTGCGAGCTGAACTACCAGACCAGCTTTCCCAGCCTGGCCAAGGTGGAAGTGAACGGCCCGCACACCGACCCCTTGTTTGCCTGGCTCAAGGCGCAGGCGCCGGGCATCCTGGGTGGGCGGATTCTGTGGAACTTCACCAAGTTTCTGGTGGCGCGCGATGGCCGCACGGTGCAGCGCTTTGCCCCGATGACCCAGCCAGCCAAGCTGGAGGCCGCCATCGCAAAGGCCTTGGCTGCTAGATAAACACCGGCCGGCGCTCAGTCGATCAGCGCCGTCTCCAGCCCGGCGGCAATGCTGGCCAGGCCCGCAATCACACAGACCGCACCCCAGAACTTGCGCAGCCAGCGGCGCTTGGTGGTGCTTGTGGTGGTATCGGGCTTCATGGCGGTCTCCTTGCCAGGTCTCAGACGGTCAGTGTAAGCAGCGGCTGATCGGCGATCAAGCCAGGGCATAAAAAAAGCTGTCCACGCTTTTAGAGCGCAGGCAGCTTTTTACTGGGCGAAGGCCGGATTTATTCAGCAGCAGCGCTGTCGTCGGCCTTGGCGGCGGCCGGCTCGGCCACCTCGTCCTCGTCCGCCGCTTCGGGGACCGCGGGGGCAGCGGCAGGGCGTGCAGCAATCGCCTTGGTCTGGGCGGCGCGGTGCAGGTGGCGCTCGACCGCAGCCGGGTGCATGCCGTACATGTCGGCAAACTCGGCCACGCTCTTGCCGCTGGCAGCATGGGCGGTCGCCAGCGCCTCGGCCTTGGCGTCGAACTCGGCCACTTCCTGCATGGCAGCAGCGAGCATCGCCTGGGTTGCTTCATCCTTGACCTGGACCTTGGCCAGGAAGTCGTCGCGGCTCAGGTCCGATGCAATATAGGCCATGCCGATGCGGCGGCGCAGCTTGAGCTGCAGGTCTTCGCCGTCGCGCGGCTTGCGGCGGCGGAAGGACTCCACCAGCGCATGGAACACGTGCTCAGGCGCCATCGCCTCGACCACCTGGCCCTGCAGGTCATGGCGGGGCTGGCCCATTGCCACGGCGTTCAGGTAGCGGGTCGAACGGGTATGCAGGCCCAGAGCCACCTTCAGCTCGCTCTTCTCGAACGCGTCGGGGTGGGCGGCCATCAGGTCCTGGAACACACCGCGCTTGAGCGGCAGCGGCTGGTCACCAAACAGCGACGGGTACAGACCTGCGAGCTTTTCCACCACCGGGTGGCGTGGGCGGGGAGGCGCCTTGGGCGCAGCGGGGGCTGCCTGGCCACCGTCACGACGCGGGCCACGGCCACCAGCACCCTGGCCTTCGCGGCGTGCGCCATTGCCGGGCTTGTTGCTGCGGCGGGGGGTCTGGCCGCTGCGAGCGGGGCGCTCGCTGCGCGCCTGGCGCTGCACGGGTGCGGCATCTGCCTCGACCGGTGCAGGCGCAGCTGCCACTTCCAGCGCATGGCCCTTGGTGGCCGCACGCAGCGCATCGGCCATCGCCGAGTTCAGCACCGGCGCTGCGCCTGCAGGGCGCTCGCGGCGCTCCTGCTTGGGCTGGCGACGCGTATCACCGCCCGCTGCGGGCGCTGCCGCAGCTGGTGCCGGTGCGGAAGCATCAGAAGAGGTGGGGAGGGTCGGTTCGGTCATAAACAGAGGCTGGCACAGAAAAAAGTGCAGACCCGCCAAGAGCAGCTGCACCGGTAAAAAGCAAAACGCCCTGGATTACCCAAGGCAAGGCTGCAAGTATAACGAATCAAGCCCATCACCAAGTAAGCAGCTGCACACCGCAGCAGGGCTTTAACGGCGGGAGCGGCCAGGGTGCAGGGCGGCGTGGCGCGGCCACGCCAAGGCCTGCGGTAACGGCATCGCCGCTGGCACTGCCCATCGTCAATAGGTCCCCGGGTACTCGCCGCCGTCGATCAACCAGCTCTGCCCGGTCACATAGCCGGTGTGCCGCGATGCCAGGTAGGCGATCAGCGCGCCCACCTCCTCGGGCTGGCCAAAGCGGCCTGCCGGATTGGCGGCCTCGCGGCTCTGGCGCACCTGGGCCGGCGAGCGGCCGCTTTGCTGGGCGAGCTTGTCGATGTGGCGGGTCTGCGCATCGGTGTCGAACGCGCCGGGCAGCACATTGTTGATGGTGACGTTGTGGCGCACCGTCTGGCGCGCAAGCCCCGCCACAAAGCCGACCAGGCCCGAGCGCGCGCCATTGGACAGCCCCAGCTCGGCATGCGCGGCCTTGACGCTGCGCGAGACGATATTGATGATGCGCCCGTAGCCGCGCTGCTGCATGCCATCGACCACGCGGCGCATCATGTCGATGGGGCCGACCATCATCATGTCCAGCGCCTCGTGCCAGGTCTCGTCGCTCCAGTCGCGGAAGTCACCGGGCGGGTAGCCGTCGGAGTTGTTGACCAGAATGTCCGGCTGCGGGCAGGCAGCCAGTGCGGCTTCGCGGCCCGCCTTCCTCGTGATGTCGGCCACCACATAGCGCACCGGGCGGCCACACTCGGCCGACAAGGCCTGCGCCGCTGCCTGCAAGCTGCTTTCGGTGCGCGCGGCAATCACTACCTCCACCCCTTCGATCGCCAGCTGGCGCGCCGCTGCATAGCCCATGCCCTTGCTGCCGCCCCAGACCAGCGCGGCCTTGCCCGTCAGTCCCAGATCCATGGTGTTGTTCCTTAGCTCGGCTTAGTTTTGCTCACTGAGTTCGGCCACGGCGGCCGCTTCGTTCTGGAAGATGAAGCTGTCGCTGTAGATCTTGTCCAGCGCCGCCCCCGACAGGGCCATCAGCGCCTTGGCATCGGCAATCATATGGGGCGAGCCACACAGATAGATCGCATGCTCGGACAGGTCCTCGAAGTCCTCGGCAATGGCGTGCTGCACATAGCCGCGCCGGCCGGTCCAGCGATCGGACGGGCGCGAGAGCACCGGCACAAACGTGAATTCATACAACTGCCCGGCCCAGGCCGCAATCTCATCGAGCAGGTACAGATCCGCCTCGCTGCGCATGCCCCAGTAGAAATGGATCGGCGGGCAATCCGCATCGCCCAGCAGCGATTCCAGGATCGCCTTGATCGGCGCAAAGCCGGTGCCGGTGGCGGCAAACACCATCGGCTGGTAGTCCTGCGCGCGGTAGTAAAAGCTGCCATGGGGCAGTTCCACATCCAGCGTATCGCCGACCGCCATCGTCGCCAGCAGGCCATCGGTAAAGCGCCCGCCGGCAATCTTGCGGATCTGCAGGCTGATGCGCCGGCCCTGCGGCGGCGTGGCCATCGAGAAGCTGCGGTGCTCGCCGCCGGGCAGGCAGATGTTCAGGTACTGGCCAGGCACATAGCGCAGGTCGTGGTCCTCGGGCAGGTCCAGCGCCAGGTGGTAGATATCGGGCGTGTGCATGCGCAGCTCGGCCACGGTAGCCTGCACCAGGGTGGGTGCGGAGCTGTCCGGCCCCGCCGCGATGCTGATCACCAGATCGGACTGCGCCCGGGCCTGGCAGGCCAGCGCATAGCCCTGGGCATGTTCTTCCTCGCTCATGGCCAGCGGCAGCTCGCCATCGGCATAGGCAAACGCGCCCGCTTCCACCTTCATGCGGCAGGTGCCGCAGCCGCCGAAAGTGCAGTCATGGGGCAGCGCCACGCCCTGGCGCGTGGCGGCGTCGAGCACCGATTCATCGGCACCCGCGTCAAACGATTGCTGCGTCTGCAGCCACTGTACGCGGTAGTTCATCGCAGACCTCAGCTCGGTTGTCTCTTGCGCTTATTTCTTGATGTCGGCCTGCACCAGCACATCGGCTGCGGCGCCCAGGTGGTCTTTCAAGGCCTGCAAGGCGGCCACACCACAGGCGGTATCCTGCTCGCCATTGCCGCCCGACAGGCCCACGCCGCCAATCACCTCGCCGTTGACGACGATGGGGTAGCCGCCAACGAAGACCGCAAACTTGCCTTCGAAGCTCCACTGGATGCCAAAGGCCTCGTTGCCCGGCAGCGCCGGCCCATTGGGCAAGGTATTGAACAGGTGCGTGGAGCGCTTGTGCCCCGCTGCGGTGAAGGCCTTGTTCCAGGCGATCTGCGGGCCGGTGACGCGGGCACCATCCATGCGTTCGAGCACCAGCGGAAAGCCGCCTTCGTCGGTGATGCAGACCGTCTCGGTCACGCCGATTTCCTTGGCTTTGGCCAGCGCGGCCAGGGACATCACACGGGCTTCCGCCAGTTCCAGTTTCAGTGCGCTTTTCATCGTGTTTCCTCTTGCTGTCAGGGGTCAGATACCGCGGTAGACGGTCTTGATCTGGGTAAAGAATTCCAGGCCGGCGCGGCCCGATTCGCGGAAGGTGGAGGTGCTGGAGTTCTTCAGCCCGCCAAAGGGGGCGTTGACCAGGTTGCCAGTGGTCGTGCGGTTGATCTTGACGGTGCCCGCCTGGATCTCGTTGGTGAACACATGCATGTAGCGCGGGTTCATCGTGACGATGCTGGCCGACAGCCCGTACTGCGAGTCGTTGGCCTGGCGCAGCGCGTCGTCAAAATCGGCCACTTCGATGATCGCCAGCACCGGTCCGAAGATCTCTTCCTGCGCAATGCGCATGCTGTTCTTCACATCGGTGAATACCGCTGGCGACAGGTAGTAGCCATGGTCGAATTCGCCACCGGTCAGCCGCTCGCCGCCGCACAGCCAGCGCGCCTCGCTCTTGCCGATGTCGATGTAGCGCTGCACGGTCTGCAGCTGCTTTTCGGTGGCCAGCGGGCCCAGGTCCATGCCCGGGGCCATGCCGTTGCCGATCTTGAGCTGGGCCACACGCGTCAGCAGCTTGTCGGTAAAGGCCGCCTTCACGCTGGGCACCACCAGGATGCGGCTGGTGCCGGTGCAGGCCTGGCCGGTCAGCGAGAAACCGCCCTTGATCGCCAGGTCCACCGCCAGGTTGAGGTCGGCGTCCTCCATCACGATCAGCGGGTTCTTGCCGCCCAGCTCCATCTGCAGCCGGGTCGAGAGGTGCACGGTGCGGTGGATCTGGGTGCCGGCCGTCGTCGAGCCGGTGAACGAAATCGCGCGGATGGCCTGCGAATTGGTGATCACCGGCCCCACCTCGCCCGCGCGGCCGGTGACGCAGTTGACCACGCCTGCGGGCACGCCCGCCTTCTCCAGCGCCTCGACCAGACGCAGCCCCGACAGCGGCGCATCCGACGAGGGCTTGAACACCACCGTGTTGCCGGTGATCAGCGCAGGCGCCAGCTTGCGCGCCGGGATGGAGGCGGGAAAGTTCCAGGGCGAGATCACCGTCACCACGCCCAGCGGCTCGCGGTGGCTGAACACATGCATATTGGCATCGTCCTGCGGGTAGGTCTCGCCGCCCAGGGTCTGGCCTTCGGTGGCATAGAAACGAAAGGTCTGCGCGCTGCGCAGAAACTCGTCGCGCGCCTGGCTCAGCTGCTTGCCCTCCTCGCGGGTCAGCTCCTGCGCAAACTGCTCCACGTTCTGCTCCAGATAACTGGCCGCGTCGTTGAGGATCTTGGCGCGCTTGCCAATGGGCAGCTTGCGCCAGCCATCAAAGGCTTTTTGCGCCGCCTGCACGGCCGCCTCGGCATCGGCCGGGCCTGATGCCTGAAAACGCCCCACCACATCACGGGTATCGGCGGGGTTGAGGTTGTCAAAGGTGCTGCCAAGCAGGCAAGGCACCCAGGCGCCGTCGATATAGTTCAGAAACGTTTGCACGGTGTCAGCCATGGTGGAGAGGGTCTTGGAGAGGTGGAGGTCAGTCACAGCGGCGGCCGCCAGCGGCCCGCCGCCGCGCGGGGCAAGGGAGGGGTCGGCAACGCTCAGGCGGCCAGCAGCTCTTCCTGCGAGATCTGCAGGTCCTTGGCGACGTAGTCGTGGTAGAGCGCCGTCGTGTAGAGCAGGCGCATCTGGGCACCGATCTCGCAGATGCGCAGGCACCTGGCTTGCAGCTCGGGCGTGTTGGCATGCTCCAGCACGATCTGGTAGCCGCGCTCGCCATGGATTTCGTCAGAGACGATGTGCAGGTCAAAGAACTCGACCTCTTCATCGGTAAAGCCGTACTTGTCACGCAGAGTGGGCGTCTGCTTGCGGTAGATCGATGGCACCTGCGACTCCAGGCCCACGACCAGACCGGCCACCGCGACCACCGGGTCTTCGCGCATCGCAATCGAATAGCACCAGGCCTGCAGGCCACGCGTGGTGGGCGACATGTTGTTGGGGTCCACCACGCGCTCACGCGTCGTGCCGCAGGCCTCGGCAAAGCGGATCAGCAGATCGGTATGGCGGTCGCCACCAATCTCTTCCTCATACATATTGGCCAGCAGGAAGTCCTTGGCCTCCGTCATATGGTCCGGCGTGCGGGCATACAGATAGGCCAGGTAATCGGCAAACGGGCCCACATAGTGGTAGTGGTTCTCGGCCCAGCGCGCCAGGTGCTCACGGCTCAGGCGGCCGGTTGCCCAGGCCACGCTGAAAGGGGCCTTGTTGGCGCTTTTGCCCTTGATCGCATTCTCAAGCGCAGCGCGGAATTCGTCGCGGTTCATCAGTGTTTGGGTCATGGCGGGTTCCTCTGAAATGTTGGGGTGTCGCCAAGTCAAACCGATCCAAGCGACGGAGTTAGAATACTGTATACAGAAAACATGGTCAATGTTTTCGCATCCAACTCGCCCCTAGTGCTTACCCCTATCGCTGGTGAATTTCAAAGTCTTCGATCGTCACCTAACAGTCACAAGCCATTGATATTCATTCATCCGCAAGTGCCAGAGGCAAGCCAAAATTCCCCCTGCATCACGTTATCCCTAATACATCCACAACATCGGTTTGTATACAGTATACGCAATTGCAATGCGGAGGATGCCATGCCCCAGATCACCTTTCACAAGAACGGCCAGACCTTCCACGGCGAGGTCAAGAGCGGCGCCAACCTGGTCGTGCGCGCGGGGATCAAGCAGTTCCCCTTCCCCCACCTGGCCTACCAATGCGGCATGGGCAAGTGCGCAACCTGCGCCTGCAAGGTGCTGGCCGGGGCCGAGCACCTGCCGGCGCCGAACTGGAAGGAAAAGAAGCAGCTGGGCGCCCACCTGGACGAGGGCTTTCGCCTGGTCTGCCAGCTCTGGCCGGAGCACGACCTAGAGCTGGCGCAAGTGCCGCTGCCGGCCGCCCCTGCCAGCAATACCCACCCCGCAGGCACAGCGCCCGCCACCCCTGCTGCCTGAGGAATGCCCATGTTTGTGATCTTGACCAGCAAGCCCGGCCAGTACCGCACACAAGCCAATGCCGACATTGCGCTGTGCGAAGCCTGGGATTACCACTTCTGCGGCCGCCTGCTGGCCCGCTTTGCGGTGGGCGAGTTGCTGCGCGAAACCAAGGTGCAGGTGATCGAGGATGGCCCCGGCGGCACCACCAACCTGGTGCCTTCCAAGTTTCTGGAGCGCTTTGACTCGCTGGAGCAAGCCCGCCAGGAGCTGCAGCACCTGTGCCAGTTCGGCGCGCTCGATGCCACGCTGACCACAGCCCCCCTCACCTCTGTGCCCGCCGCCTGATTGCCCCGTATGCCCACCATCACCTTTGTCAGCAACGACAACAAGACCGTCGAAGCCCCGGAAAACAGCAACCTGCTGCGCGTATCGCTGCGCGAGAAAGGCGGCATCCCCTTCAAATGCGGCGGTGGCCTGTGCGGCACCTGCAAATGCCGCATTGAAGAAGGCCTGGCCCACACCGATGCGATCAAGGCCAAGGAGCGCAAGCATTTCAGCGATGAAGAGTTTGCGCAGGGGCACCGCCTGGCCTGCCAGACCTTTGTCAACGGCGACATCAAGGTCAGCTGGGTGCCCCGGCCATGAGCGCATGGACGGCGATGGCCGAGCACCTCTCCTGGGGCCGCTACCTGGCCATGGGGCTGATGGTGCTCGCCGGTGCCGCCATGCAGGGCGTCGGCGGCCTGGGCTATGCGATGTTCTGCGCGCCGCTGGCGGCGATCTTCTTCCCCGAGCTGGTGCCCGGCCCGCTGCTGGCCGTGGGTGCGCCGCTGGCCCTGCTGGCTTACCTGCGTGAGCGCGATGCCCTCAACCGCCAGGTCGCTGCCGCCACCTTGGTGGGCCGGGTCATCGGCACCTTTGCGGCCGCCGGGCTGCTGGTGCTGTTCAGCGCCCATGCGCTGTCGGTTCTGTTTGCGGTGCTGATCCTGGCCGCCGTCAGCCTCAGCACCCTGGGCTGGCGCGTGCAGCCCAGCACCACCAACCTGTCGATTGCCGGTGTGGCCAGCGGCATCATGGGCACCATCACCGCCGCGGGCGGCCCGCCGTTTGCGATTGCGATGCAGCACCTGGCGCCGGCGACGATGCGCTCCACGCTGGGCGTGGTCTTTTTTGCCGGCACCATCGTCTCGCTCACAGCGCTTGCCTGGGTGGGGCGCATGGGCAGCGGCCAATGGCTGCTCAGCCTGGTGCTGCTGCCCTGGATGCTGGGCGGCTTTCTGGCCTCCAACCGGCTGGCCCGCCATGTCTCCAAGGCCACCATCCGCCGCTGGCTGCTGGGCACCGCCGCCGTCAGCGCCTGCATCATCCTGCTGCGCGTCTGGCTCTGATTCTCACCCTCACCCACCCTACACACCATGCTGCACATCACCGATGCCATGGTGGACACCCTGGTGTCCACCGACCAAGCCCTGCAGGCCATGCACCGCGCCTTTGCCGCCTTTGGCGCGGGCGAAGCAGCGATGCAGGCGCGCGAGCGCACCGATGCCGGGGGCGTCAAGCTCTCCACGCTGGGAGCCGTCATCCCCGCGCAAGGGGTGACTGGCGCCAAGGTCTACACCACCATTGCCGGCCAGTTCAACTTTGTCATCCTGCTGTTCTCGACCGAGACCGGCGCGCCGCTGGCCACCCTCGATGCCAATGCGATCACGCGCCTGCGCACCGCCGCCACCACGGTGCTGGTGGCCCAGCATCTGGCGCCTGCCAATGCGCGCCATCTGTTCCTGTGCGGCGCCGGCGTGCAAGGCCTCGCCCATGCGCAGCAGATGGTGCAACACTTCGGGCTGCAGCGCATCGATGTGTTCGACCCCTATGCGCCCAGCGGCCTGGAGGCACGCCTGGCGCAGCTCACCGGTCTGCCCGAAGCGCAGATCCGCCGCGTGGCGCACACCCAGGGCGTCGGCGAGGCCGACATCATCGTCACCGCCTCGCGCGCCAAGGAGCCGCTGTTCAACGGGGAACATGTCGCCCCCCATGCGCTGGTCGCTGCGATTGGCTCCAGCCTGCCCCACACCCGCGAGCTCGACGATGCCTTGCTGGCGCGTGCACAGCTGATTGCCGTGGAATGGAAAAGGCAGGCGACCAGCGAAGCGGGCGACCTGGTGCTGGCGGACCCGGGCTTGTCGCTGGCGGGCAAGCTGGTGGAGCTGGGCGATATCGTCAGCGGCCGCTATGCCGTCAGCGCGCAGCCGGCCATCCGGCTGTACAAGGCCGTGGGCGTGGGTTTGGAAGATATTGCGCTGGCGGGTGTGGCTTACCAGAACTACCTGGCCAGCCAATCGTAAACGCGGAACTCAGGGCTCGATGCCGGCCGCGTTGTAGATATGGCGCGCGGCCAGCAGGCCGGCCAGTTCCGGATCGCCCTTGATCACCGCGCGCAGGATGGCGGCATGCTCTTCCCAGTTCTGGGGCGCACGCGCCTGGCTGCGGGGCGCAAACAGCACTTCGGTGCGGTCACGCAGGGACAGCATCACCTCTTGCAGCACGGAGTTGGCGGCGATCTTGCCCAGCGCCAGGTGGAACTTCTGGTTCAGCACGGCCAGCACATCGGCATCGCCCGAATGGGCGTTCTTGGTGCCCTCGGCCAGCAAGGCCTCCAGCGCGGCAATCTGCTCGGGGTCATGGCGCTTGGCGGCCAGGCGCGCATTGAGCGCCTCCAGGGTGGCGCGCACCTCGACCAGCTCGCGCAGCAGGTCGCCATGGAACTTGGCCACCGAGGCACCACGCCGGGGCTCGATGATCACCAGGCCACTGGCAGCCAGCTGGCGCAGGGCCTCGCGCACAGGCATGCGCGAGACCGAAAACTCCTCGGACAGACGCTCCTCCACCAGCCGCTCCCCCGAGGCGAGTTCGCCAGACATGATCTTCTCGCGCAAGGCCTCCACCAGCTGCTGGGTCAGCGGCGAGTGGTTCAGTGCAGGTTTTTTGTCTCCGTTGGCAATGGGCATGAAAGTCGGTCCGTTCGGTACGTTGCAAGCCCCGGGTTGCGGCCTCGGCTGCCATGCTCCCCCAGGGTCGCACCCAGTTTACATGCCCGGCAAGGGTTTGCAGCGCCTTCGCCGTGCCTTGTATACAGAAATCGGCGTTCAGCGCTGGGTGCGGCGGATCTCCGCCAGCGAGCGCGTGTCCTGCATCGCCTGCGCCCAGAGACGGCCCGGCTCCAGCTCAGCGAGGCGCTTGGCCTGCCAGCGCACAAAGGCATTTTCGATGGCCGAGAGCCAGCCCAGTGACGCGGGCAACAAGGCCTGGCGGGGCTCGCGCAGGTTCAGCAGATCGGTTTGCTGGGCAGCAATGGCTTGGGAAGCAGTGTTCTTCATCGGATAGCTCCTGGATGACCTAGTAATTACCCTAGTGTATCCAGTGTACAAATCCATGTCCTTGATCTGGGTTCATAACCATGCGCTATCCAAGCCTTTGATACGGCTTGCAAATACAGGCAAAAACAGCATTCCCCCAGCGCTGTGAACCTTGTTAATCCAAAGCCATCACCTCGAATTCCTTCAGAGGATTTTTCTTTTTTGTATACGAAAACTAACTTATTGGCTATTTAACCCGGGTTTATCGCATGCTGCGACGCAATATTTCTGGTATTCCCTGATGATTTTTTGATTCATTGTATTTAGTATACAAATTGGCTGTATCAACATACCAAGGAGTAGCCACGATGGATCCGTCAGTCTCTATAGGCCCCGCGCACTGGGCCTACCTCGCCGGGGTGCTGGTCATCATCTTGACCATGGCCTTCCGTGCCAATGTGGTGGTGCCATCGATACTGGCCACCGTCGTCGTGGCCCTCGCCTGGAGCGGCAGCTTCATCACCGGCATTGGAAGCATATTCAGTGCCAGCATGGTGGCCGCCAAGGAGTTGTTCAACATCTTTCTGATCATTGCGCTGATGACGGCCTTGCTCAATGCGCTCAAGGACCTGGGCTCGGACATCCGCATGGTCAAGCCCTTTCGCGCGGTGATGAAAAACGGCCACATGGCCTATTTCATCCTGGCGCTGGTCACCTACCTGATCTCGCTGTTCTTCTGGCCCACGCCTGCGGTGCCACTGGTGGCGGCCGTGCTGCTGCCGGCAGCGATTGCAGCGGGCCTGCCGCCCATCGCAGGAGCGATGGCCATCGCGATTGCCGGTCAGGGCATGGCGCTGTCGTCGGACTATGTGATTGGCGTGGCACCAGGCATCAGCGCCAAGGCCGCCGGCGGCATCAGCGCTGTGGCGGTGGCCGACAAGGCACTGCTGCTGTCCTGGGTGGTCGGCATGATTGCGCTGTTCCTGTCGTACTTCAAGGTGCGCAAGCTCATCGTGCCCAGTGACAACGCGCTGCTGGAGCGCTGGGAACTCAACCCCGCCGGCATCAGCGCGCAGATCGAAGGCGCTGGCGCCTTTGACAAGGCCGAGATTGCCAAGGGCACGGCCCACGAAAACGACCTGGGCACCAACTCCGAGCTGGAAGCCGAGTTGCGCAAGACCCAACCGCTGGCCTCGGCCTCCAAACTATTTGCCGTCGTCACGCCATTGGCCTTTCTGGTGGTGATTCTGGTGATGGTGGCACCCAAGTTCACCACCAGCGTGCCCGAGCTCAAGGGCGGCGACGCGGCCATGCTGATCGGCGGCGTGGCTGCGCTGTTGATGATCTGGGCCACCACGGCGGCGCGCGGCTTTCGCAAGATGCTCGATGGCGCGGCGGACCACATCACCGATGGCTTTGTCTTCGCGTTCAAGGCCATGGGTGCGGTGCTGCCAATTGCCGGCTTCTTCTTCATCGGCTCGCATGAGACCGCCGGTCCCATCCTGGGCATTGCCGCCGGCCAGCCGGTGCCCGATCTGCTGTTCGAGCTGGTCAAGGCCAGCCAGCACCTGATTCCCGACAGCCAGCTGCTGGTGTCCTTTGGTGTGCTGCTGATGGGCATGATCACCGGCATTGACGGTTCGGGCTTTGCCGGCCTGCCGCTGACCGGCACCTTGTCCGGCGCGCTGGGCCCGGCCTCCGGCATGGATGTGTCGGCGCTGGCTGCCCTGGGCCAGATGGGCGCGGTATGGACCGGCGGTGGCACCCTGATTGCGTGGTCCTCGCTGATCGCGGTGGCAGGCTTTGCGCGGGTGAATGTGCTGGAGCTGGCCCGGGCGCTGCTGATCCCCGTGGTGCTGGGCCTGTTGGCGGCCGTTTTCACCGCCGTCGCACTCTGGGGTGGTTGAGATGGTGCCGCAGTACCGCCAGGACGCGCCAGGCGCAGCAGGCGCACTGGGCCGGGGCGCGATGGTGGCCACCGGCCACCCGCTGGCTGCGGCGGCCGCGCAGGCCCAGCTGCAGCAAGGCGGCTCGGCCGTCGATGCCGCGATTGCCGCCGATGCGGTGCTGGGCGTCGTCGAGCCCATGGCCACCGGTGTGGGCGGCGACCTGCTGGCGATGCTGGTGCCGCCCGGCCAGGCCCCGCTGGCCTACAACGGCACCGGGCGTGCGCCGCAGGCTTTGACAGCCGATCTGGTCGAGGCCCTGCCCCAGCGCCGCATCCCGGAGCGCCACCCGCTGTCGGTCACCACGCCCGGCGTGGTGCAAGGCTGGTGGGACCTGCACCAGCGCTTTGGCCAACGCCCATGGGCGCAGCTGTTCGATGCGGCCGTGCAGGCCGCCAGCCAGGGCTTTGCGGTGGCCCCGGTCGCTGCACGTGAATGGGCGCTGTTCCAACCGGTGATAGCCCGCGATGCAGCCAGCGCCGCGCTGTACCGCGCCGATGCGCCGCCCCGCGCAGGCGAGCGCTTTGACAACCCCGCTCTGGGCCGCCTGCTGCAGGCGGTGGCTGCGCAGGGGCCGCAGGCCTTCTATGCCGGCGCCATCCCCGCCGCCTGCGCCGCTGCGGTGCAGGCAGCCGGCGGCGTGTTGGCCGCTGCAGATTTCCGTGCCCACCAGGGCAACTTCTGCACGCCGGTGAGCACTTTGTTTCGTGGCGCCACCATCTACGAATGCCCGCCCAACACCCATGGCGTGGCCGTGCTCCATGCACTGGCCGCCATGCAGGACCAGGCCATCGACATGGCCAGCGCTGCCACCCAGGTCGCGCTGGTGCAGGCGATGGAAGCAGCGATGGCCCATGCCCAGCAGACCGTGGCCGACCCGGCCGGCAATACCGTCTGCACCACCGTGGTGGATGGCGACGGCCTGGCCATCAGCCTGATGAGCAGCGTGTTCAAGCGCTTTGGCTCGGGCATTGGTGTGGCCGAGGGCGGCTTTGTGCTGCAGAACCGGGGCCATGGTTTTTCGCAGCCCGGCCATATCAACGGCCCGGCGCCGGGCAAACGCCCCTTCCACACGGTGGTGCCTGGCGCTGCCACGCGCGATGGCCAATTCCTCGGCGTGTTTGGCGTGGTGGGCGGCGCAATGCAACCCCAAGGCCAGGTGCAGCTGCTGTGCCGCATGCTGGCCGGCGGCGAGGCGCCGCAGCCCGCGTTGAACCAGCCGCGCTGGCGCCTGGAAGGCGGCCGCGTGCTGGCAGTGGAGGCAGGCATGCCGCCTGCGATCACCGCTGCGCTGCGGGCCCAGGGCTACCGCGAGCCGAGTGGCGAAGGCGAGCTGGGCGGGCGCAGCGACTTTGGTGGCGCGCAGTGCATCTGGCGCCTGGCCGATGGCCAGCTCTGCGGCGCATCCGACCACCGCAAGGACGGCCTGGCGCTGGCCGTCTGAGCCGCTTCAGCGCGGGGCCTTGGCGGGCGCCAGCGCGTCGTCGATCACCTCGATCCAGTGGCGCACCGGCACATCGGTGCCGGACTGCAAATGCGAGATGCAGCCGATATTGGCCGACAGGATCGCGGCGGGTGGCGCATCGCTGCAGGCCTGGTTCAGGGTGCCGATCTTGCGGTCGCGCAGCTGGTGCGCAATCTCGGGCTGCAGCAGCGAATAGGTGCCGGCCGAGCCGCAGCACAGGTGCGATTCCACCCGCGAGACGCGGATGTCAAAACCCAGGCGGCGCAGGCTGGTCTCCACCCCGCCGCGCAGCTTCTGGCCATGCTGCAAGGTGCAGGGCGGGTGGTAGGCCAATGGGGCCTCGGGCAGGTTCAGCTGGCCCTGCAGGCGCTGCTCCAGCTCGGGCAGCATATCGGGCAGCAGCTCGCACAAATCACGCGCCAGCGCAGCAATCGCAGCGGCCCGCGCCGCATAGGCCGGGTCATGGCGCAGCAGATGGCCGTAGTCCTTCACCATCACGCCGCAACCCGAGGCCGTGGTCACAATGGCCTCGACCTGTTGGCTCTCCACATGGGGCCACCAGGCATCGATATTGGCGCGCGCCTGCGCCAGCGCGCCCTGCGGGTCGCTCAGGTGCTGCTGCACCGCACCGCAGCAGGCAGCGGCCGGCGTCACCAAGGTCTGGATGCCCACGGCATCGAGCACCCGCGCAGCGGCCGCATTGATATTGGGCAGCATCACCGGCTGCACGCAGCCGGCCAGCATCAGCACCTTGCGCGCATGGCTGCGTGTGGGCCACTTGCCGGCACGCGGTACGCGCGCCAGTTTGGCCTTGAGCGCTGCCGGCAGCACCGGGCGGGCCAGCCGCCCCAGCGCCAGCGCCGGTCCAAAGGCCTTGGACACCATGCCCTTGCGCAGCGCCCAGCGCTGCAGGCGCTCGGCCGCCGGGCGCTCCACCTTCTGGTCGACGATGTGGCGGCCAATGTCGAGCAGCTTGCCGTACTGCACGCCGCTGGGGCAGGTCGATTCGCAGTTGCGGCAGGTCAGGCAGCGGTCCAGGTGGGTCTGGGTCTTGCGGGTGGGCTCCTGCCCTTCGAGCACCTGCTTGATCAGGTAGATGCGGCCGCGCGGGCCGTCGAGCTCATCGCCCAGCAGCTGGTAGGTGGGGCAGGTGGCGGTGCAAAAGCCGCAATGCACGCACTTGCGCAGAATGGCCTCGGCCTCCTGGCCTTCGGGGGTGTCTTTGAATTCGGGGGCTAATTGGGTTTGCATGGTGCAGGGGTGCCTCGATTAGCTGAGCTCAGCTTAGCTCAACGCCCAGTCGCCCAGGCGGCCGGGATTGAAGATGCCATGGGGGTCAAACGCCTGCTTGAGCCGCTGCTGCACCTGGCGCAGCGCGGGCGAGGCGGGCGTAAAACCAAAATCATCGGATGCGGCCAGGCCCACCTGGGGGCCGGGCCGGAAACACACGGCGCTGCCGCCCACACTGGCGGCCAGCGCCTGCAAGGCCTGGGCATGCTGCATGGGGGCCTGCACCCAGCGCAGTGCGCCGCCCCATTCCATCAGCGGCTGCAGGCCTGCTTCGGTGCAGGGCAGCACCGGCGTGGTGGCCGGCAGCGACAGGCGCCACAGCGCATGGCTCGGGTCCATGTCGCTGAACCAGGGCAGTTGCTGCTCGCGGCAGGCCAGCCAGGCGGCATCGGCCTGGCCGTGGTCCAGCATCGTGCCACCCATGCCATCCAGGGCCGACTGCACCGCCGCGACCGCACCGCGCAGCCGCACCAGCAGATGGCCTTGCTCGCCCTCGCCGGATTGCTGCCACAGGCTGGCATTGATGGGCAGCGGCTTGGCGCGCCAGGCCGAGAGTTTGTCCAGCGCCTGCTGCGCTGTGCATTCGTAGTACAGGGTGGCCTGCGCGCGCTGCATCGGCAGCACCTTGAGGCTGATGTCGGTCAGCAGGCCCAGGGTGCCCCAGGCACCGGCCATCAGGCGCGACACGTCATAGCCCGCGACGTTCTTCATCACCTGGCCGCCAAAGCGCAGCAGCTCGCCCTGCCCATTGATCAGCTCCAGGCCCAGGATGTAGTCACGCACGGCGCCGACTGCTGCCCGCGAAGGGCCGGACAGGCCCGCCGCCACCATGCCGCCGACCGTGGCGCCGGGGCCAAAATGCGGCGGATCAAAAGCCAGGCACTGGCCGCATTCGGCCAAGCTCTGCTCCAGCGCCGCCAGCGGCGTGCCGGCCCGCACGGTCACGACCAGCTCACTGGGCTCGTAGCTGATGATGCCGCTGTAGCTGCGGGTGTCGAACACCTCGCCGCCCAGGCGGGCACCATAAAAATCCTTGCTGCCACCGCCCCGGATGCGCAGCGGCGTCTTGTGGGCATGGGCGGATCGAACGCGCTCCTGCCAGTCGAGCACGGTGGGGGGAAGAGAGGCAGCCACAGCTTGGTCCATGGCGCCATGGTAGCGACAGTTGCGCCCGGCGTACGGCGCTCAAGTTAGATGGGGGACTTTGCGCAGGTTCTCAGAACCCATGCCCGATTTCCCGCCAAGGCTGGGTCGGCAGGCCGGCCACGCCGACGCGCATCGCGAACACGCAGCCTGACAGCGGCAGCTGGGCCAGCTCGTCGCGGCTGCGGCCGTGGCGGGCGGAGGTGACGTACAGGGTGCGGCCATCGCTGCCGCCAAAGCAGGGCATCGTGGGGCACAGCGCCGGGGTGTAGTGGTTGGCGAGGATGCGGCCCTGCGGGGAGATCTGCAGCACGCGTCCGCCCTCGTACATCGCGCACCAGTAGTTGCCTTCGACGTCGACAGCGGCGCCATCGGGCCGGCCGCCGTAGCCGGGCTCGCCCGGTGTCCAGCCCTCGGGCTTGCTGTCAAAACGGATGAAGACCTCGCCCTCGCCTTGCGGATAGCCGCTCACGTCGCAGGCAAATTTCTTGACCGTGTGGCTGGGTGTATCGGCCCAGTACATTGTGCGGCGGTCGGGCGACCAGGCCAGGCCATTGGCGTTGGAGACGCCATCGATCACCTTGCGCACCGTCGTGGTGCCTGTCAGGCCATCGACGCAGTAGAGCGCTGCTACCGGCTCGCGCGGGCCGCTGGCCGGCTCGTGAATGGTGCCCACCCAGAAGCGGCCCTGGGCATCACAGCGGCCATCGTTGCCGCGCTCGGTGGCGGGGTCGATCGGCAGGCGCGCGATGTCGTGCAAGGTACCGCCCCAGTGGGTAGCGCGGCAGATGCGGTCCCGCAGCACGACGATCCAGCCGTCCAGCGCGCCGCCGCTGCGGGCCGGTGCCATGCAGCCGGGCTCGGCAGGCATGTCCCAGCGGTCCATATAGCCCGATCCGGGCATCGTGCGCCACAGCTGCTTGCCAGCCACATCAACGCCATAGAGAACACCACCGCTGGCTTGCCAGAAAGGAGACTCCCCCAACGCAAAGGGCTGGCTGACCACGGTATGCCAGATCATGGCGTTCCTTTAAAAATGAATTGCATGGAAAACCCTAAGCATTATCTGTGCCACCTGGCTTGCCGAGAAACTGGCTTATGGAATATAGGACAGCGGCAACGCGGTGGTGAACTTCAGCTCCTCCATCGCAAAGCTGGACGACACATCCAGCAACTGGGTATCGGCAATCAGGCGCTTGTAGACCTTGTCGTAGGCGGCGATATCGGGCACCACCACGCGCAGCAGGTAGTCCACCTCACCGCTCATGCGGTAGAACTCCACCACCTCGGCAATAGCGGCCACCGCAGCGCGAAAGCGCTCAAACCATTCCTGGCTGTGCGTGCTGGTGCGCACCGCGACAAACACGGTCACGCCCACATTGACCTTGTCGCGGTCCACCAGTGCCACCTGGCGCTTGATGACCCCGGCCTCCTTGAGCCGCTGGATACGGCGCCAGCAGGGCGTGGCCGACAGCCCGACCTGGGCTGCCAGTTCGGCGACCTGGGTCTCCGCATCGGCCTGCAGCAACTCCAGCAGTTTGCGGTCAATGGAATCCAGTTTCATTTTTTAAGAGATTTTTAGAATAAGAATCTAATATTGTCCAATACCTGGCCAATTTTGCGGCTGTATTCCCTGGCCCGGCCTCGACAATGTGGGCATGGAAATCTACCTCGACGCCAACGCCACCACCCCCGTCCTTCCCCAGGCCCGCGCCGCCGCCCTGGCGGTCATGGCCGATGCCTATGGCAACCCCAGCAGCATCCATGGCAGCGGCCTCAAGGCCCGTGCGCTGCTCGACGAGGCGCGCGCTGCCGCACGCCAGGTGCTGGAGGTGCCCAGCGGCCAGCTGCTGTTCACCAGCGGCGCGACCGAGGGCATCCAGACGGCCGTGCTGTCCGCGCTGAGCGCGCTGCGCCAGCGCCGTGAGGCAGGCGACAGCAGCCCCATGCAGCTGCTCTACGGCGCGACCGAACACAAGGCCGTGCCCGAGGCCCTCAAGCACTGGAATGCCGTGCTCGGCCTGCACCTGCCCGTCACCGCCATCCCCGTGGGCATCGATGGCCGCCATGACCTGGCCTGGCTGCGCACGCAGGCCCCCTCGGCCGGCCTGGTGTGCACGATGGCCGCGAACAACGAAACCGGCGTGGTCAGCGACCTCGATGGCATTGCCGATGCGCTGCGCGGCAGCCCGGCGCTGTGGCTGGTCGACGGCGTGCAGGCGCTGGGCAAGCTGGCGCTCCAACCGGTGGAGCGCGGCATCGACTACGCACCGTTTTCCGGCCACAAGCTCTATGCGCCCAAGGGCGTAGGCATGCTCTATGTGCGCGAGGGCGCGCCCTTTACCCCGCTGCTGGCCGGCGGTGGCCAGGAAGGCGCGCTGCGCGCCGGTACCGAAAACATGGCTGGCATTGCCGCGCTCGGCGCGGTGCTGCGCGCGCTGCAGGACGGCAGCAGCTTTGCCAACGCCGCCACGATGGCCGCCCACCGCAGCCAGCTGGAAGCGGCGCTGCGCGATGCCTTTGCCGGTCTGGCGTTCAACGCCCCGCCCGCGCTGTGCCTGCCCACCACGTTGAACTTCTCCGTGCCGGGCCTTAGCGCCAAGCTGCTGCTCGATCTGTTTGATGCCGCCGGCCTGCGGGTCAGCGGCGGCTCCGCCTGCAGCGCCAGCAAGGCTCAGCCCAGCTATGTGCTCGAAGCCATGGGCCTGCCCGCCTGGCAGACGGCCGCTGCGGTGCGCATGTCCTTTGGCGCTGCCGATTCGGCCGAGATGATCGCCGAGGCCTGCCAGCGCATCCGCGCCTGCGGCGCCGCACTGCGCGCCAACTGCCTGGTGGAAGCGCCTGAAGACACCGCCCACGGTGCTGCCCCGCTGCTGACGCGCTTTGTCGTCGATGGCGCCTGCTGCTACCTGCTGGCCGATGCCGCCAGCCAGCGCTGCGTGGTGGTCGATCCGCTGCCCGAGCTGGTCGGGCGCCTGGCGCAATGGCTGCGCTGCCGGGGCTACACCTTGGCCGCCGTGCTGGACACCCACAGCCATGGCGACCATGCCTCATCGGCGGCCGAGCTGCGCGCGGCCGTGCCCGCTGCGCTGCAGGCCGCTGGCGCGGTGGATGCGCTGGGCTGGCCCCAAGGCGCCACGCAGATCGACCTGGGCGCCTACCGCCTGAGCCGGCTGGCGCTGCCCGGCCACACGGCCGACTCCACCGCCTATCTGCTGCATGAAGGCGCGCAGCTGCAGTTGGCGCTGGTCGGCGATACCGTGCTGCCTGGCGCGCTGGGCCGCAGCGATTTTGCGCAGAGCGCGCCGCTCGCCTATGCGGACAGCCTGCGCCTGCTGGCGGAGACCGTGGGCCCGCAGACCCTGCTGCTGCCCGGCCATGACTATGACCACCGCTTTGCCTGCACCCTGGCCGTCGAGGCTGCTGCCCAGCCGCTGCTGGCCGGCGTGCTGCAGGGCCAGCTGGATGCCGCCGCCTTTGCCGCTGCCAAGGCTGCACTGGAGCAGGACCTGGCCCCCACCGCCTACCAAACGATGGCCTGCGGCGCCCGCGTGGAGGCGGCCACGCCCGCCGCATGTGTGGAACTGCCCGCGGCCCGTGCGCAGGCACTGCAGCAGGCCGGCAGCGCCGCGCTGCTGGTGGATGTGCGCGAGCCCTATGAGCAGCAACTGGGCCAGGCGCCGGGCATGGACGAGGGCGCCAGCAGCCAGGCCGTGCCGCTGTCGGGCCTGCTCAATGCACTGCCGCAGTGGCTGGCCTTGCCGGCCGATACCCCCGTGGTGTTTTACTGCCGCAGCGGCAACCGCAGTGCCCAGGCGGCCCATGCATTGCGCCGGCTGGGCCACCACCAGGCCTTCAGCGTGGCCGGTGGCCTGGCGCTGTGGCCAGAGCGTGCCCCGGCATCGGTCTAAGCCGTGTTTCAGGAGCAGATCGTAGACAGGTTCTGAGCGCCAGCACGGCGCACAAAAAAAGGCCGGCCGGGTTGTACACCCGTCCGGCCCCCCAAGGAGTATCCGCAAGAATCAACGTCCGTAGGCCGCTTCGCCGTGGGAGGTGATGTCCAGGCCTTCGCGTTCGGCCTCTTCCGTCACCCGCAGGCCACCGGTCAGCAGACCTGCCACCTTGTACGAGATCCACGCTGCCACCGCAGACCACACGATGGTGATCAGCACGCCCTTGGTCTGCACCCAGATCTGGTGGGCCATGTTGTAGCCTTCCGGCTCGACACCACCCAGGCTGGAGGCGCAGAACACACCGGTCAGGATGGCACCCAGGATACCGCCCACGCCGTGCACACCGAAGACGTCGCAGGTGTCATCGACCTTGAGCAGGCGCTTGAGACCGGACACACCCCACAGGCACAGAGCGCCAGCGAGCAGACCCATCACGATGGCACCCATGGGGCCGACAAAACCGGCTGCCGGGGTGATGACCACCAGGCCACCGACGGCACCCGAAGCGGCACCCAGCATCGAAGGCTTGCCCTTGTGCAGGGTTTCGCAGACCAACCAGCTCACGCAAGCTGCGCCGGTGGCCACGATGGTATTGATGAAGGCCAGACCGGCAATACCGTTGGCAGCACCTGCCGAGCCGGCGTTGAAGCCGAACCAGCCCACCCACAGCAGCGATGCGCCCACCATGGTCAGAGTCAGGTTGTGGGGCGCCAGCGCTTCGCGGCCAAAGCCCAGGCGCTTGCCCAGCACATAGGAGCCCACCAGACCGGCCACACCGGCGTTGATGTGCACAACGGTGCCGCCGGCAAAGTCCAGCGCGCCGTCCTTGCCCAGCAGACCACCGCCCCAGACCATGTGGGCAATCGGCAGGTAGCTCAACGTGAACCACAGCACCGCAAAGATCATCACGGCAGCAAACTTGATGCGCTCGGCAAAGGCACCGACGATCAGCGCCACGGTGATGGCGGCGAACGTGGCCTGGAACGAGACGAACACATACTCAGGCACAGTGGCCATCGCACCCGAGAGCGTATCCGGGGTGATGCCCATCAGGAACACCTTGCCGAAGTCGCCAAAGAAGTTGCCTTCGCCGGAGAAGGTCAGCGAGTAGCCGTAGATGGTCCACAGCACGGTGATCAGCGAAAAGATCGTGAACACCTGGGCCAGCACCGACAGCATGTTCTTGCTGCGCACCAGACCACCGTAGAACAGCGCCAGACCCGGGATGACCATCAGGATCACCAGCATGGTCGAGGTCATGATCCAGGCGGTATCGCCCGCGCTCAGAACGGGAGCTGCCGCATCAGCCGCAGCCGCGTTGCCCGCAGTGGCCAGTGCCACCGCCGCCAGCCCTGCCAAGGAAAGTAGTCGTCTCATGTTGTTCACACCTTCAAGATAAATTGGCTTGTAGCGCGCGCCTTGCCAGCGCGGAGCGCTGTTTTTTTAGATTGCGTTCGGGCCGGTTTCGCCGGTACGGATACGCACCACCTGCTCCAGCGGGGAGACAAAGATCTTGCCGTCGCCGATCTTGCCGGTGCGCGCGGCGTTCTCGATGGCCTCGATCACCCGGTCCACCAGGTCCTCGGCCACCGCGATCTCCAGCTTCACCTTGGGCAGGAAATCCACCACGTACTCGGCGCCTCGGTACAGCTCGGTATGGCCCTTCTGACGTCCAAAGCCCTTGACCTCGCTCACCGTGATGCCTTGCACCCCAATATCGGACAGCGCCTCACGCACTTCATCGAGCTTGAAGGGCTTGATCACCGCCACTACCAGTTTCATGTTCATAGGTTCTCCTGTCGTCACTTATTGCAGCGGCGCTGCATCAAAAAGCCTTGGTCAGCGACACGATCGCACGACCCTTGTTCACAAAGCCGAAGGCGCCTGTCTTGTTGGCACCCACCCAGGCGGCACTCAGCGAGAAACCGTCACCCAGGTCATAGGCACCGCCCACGCTGTAGTCCAGGTAGTTGGGCACGCCCAGGTCCTTGATGTCGCTGGAAAAGCGGGTGTAGCCCACGGCCAGCTTCAACGTGGTTTTGGGCGCCACTTCCTGCGCAAACGCCACATTCAGGTAGCCGGTGTTGCGGCCCTTGTACGTGCTGTCGTACTTGGTGCCGGCCCAGCCAAAGTAATCCTTCGATACGGTGTGCGAGTACTTCACGGTCACCGGGCCGTAGGTGCCCGAGCCGTACAGTTCGGTGGTGTTGCCCAGCGTGTTGCCGGGATAGACATAGGTCAGCAGACCCAGGTCCCAATCCACATCGGCGGCCTTGAACTTGTAGCCACCGTAGAAATCCATCTCCACCTTGTTGTTGTCGAGCCAGTCGACGGTGGAGTTCCAGTTACCCACATAAAAGCCGCTGTCGCCAAAGGCGTAGTCGACCCCTCCCTGGAGTGCAGGCTTGACCCACTTGGCACTAGAGGACTTCTGGTCCTGACCGCGGAACTTGTAGTTCGTGGTCACGCTCACGTTGGCGGTCAGCTGCGCGCTCGCCACCACCGGCAGCGCCAGGAACGCTGCACCCGCCACCACCATCCAGCCTCTGTTGCTCATCGCCATTGCCACACTCCTTGTTGATGAATTCGACCCATCCGTTGGTGGCAAGCACAATGCACAGAGCGTGCCAAACCTGGCACCACCCCGCGCGTTGTGCGCACCAGACAAGCGCCGCCCGCTATGTTTTTTTGCAAATGCTTACGTTCTCAGCCGCCACCGGGCTGTGCGGGGCAAACGGCGCAGACTGGGTGCCAGCGGCGCTGCCGCTGCGGGCTGGCGCCCCTTGTCCCCCAAACCGACTTTTGCGATGCTGGCTGCAGCCGTGCCTCCAAGAGGTGCTTCGCAATGCACCAAAACGGTGCACAACCACAAGGAAGCCAGCCCATGAGTCTCGCCGTGGTGCACAGCCGGGCCCTGGTCGGGCTCACCGGCCACCCCGTCAGCGTCGAAGTCCATCTGGCCAATGGCCTGCCCAGCTTCACCTTGGTCGGTCTGGCCGATCTGGAAGTGAAAGAGGCCCGCGAGCGCGTGCGCTCGGCGCTGCAGAACAGCGGACTGGAGTTCCCGCACAACAAGCGCATCACCGTCAACCTGGCCCCGGCCGACCTGCCCAAGGAATCGGGCCGCTATGACCTGGCCATCGCGGTCGGCATTCTGGCGGCCAGCGGCGCCATCGATGCAGACCGGCTCCAGCACTACGAGTTTGCCGGCGAGCTGTCGCTGTCCGGTGCACTGCGGCCCGTGCGCGGCGCGCTGGCCGCGAGCATGGATCTGCACCAGCGCGGCCAGCATGTACGCCAGGTGCTGCCCCCGGGCAGTGCAGAGGATGCAGCGCTGGTGCCCGATGCCGAGGTCTACCGCGCCAGCCACCTGATGGACGTGGTGCAGTACTTTGCGCCGCAGGCCGCCAGCGCCGAGCCCGATGCAGCCCCCAGCCAGTGGCAGCGCATGCCCGCCCAGAACCGGCCGCCCGAGGCGCCCGGCGCCGACATGGCCGACGTCAAAGGCCAGACCGCCAGCAAGCGGGTGCTGGAGATCGCCGCCTGCGGCGGCCACAACCTGCTGATGCTGGGCGCACCGGGCGCTGGCAAATCGATGCTGGCCCAGCGCTTTGCCGGCCTGCTGCCTGCGCTGAGCGTGGCCGAGGCGCTGGAGAACGCCGCCGTGCACAGCCTGGTCGGCGCCTTTGATGCCCGCAGCTGGGGCCAGCGCACCACGATGGCGCCCCACCACACCGCCAGCGCCGTGGCCCTGGTGGGCGGCGGCAGCCCGCCCCGGCCCGGTGCGATATCGCTGGCCCATTGCGGCGTGCTGTTCCTCGTTATAGACGAAGCTATAAAGTAGTAGATTATGAACTTGGGTTTAGCTCAAGCGTTTACAGTAAAGAAATATAGTGAAAGTTGGAAAAGTAAGATGGGATACAGCTACAGCGTCTATCGAAGTGACCCGGCCAAGACGACAGCCGCTGGCTTCGGAAAGGTCGCTCACCTGCCATGCATCTTTGACAGTCGCCCTGGCTACCATCGGTTGGCAAGCCGATATCTGATTGATAGGGGTTTGGGGACTTGGGACCCCGTTACGCGTGCCAGGAGCAAACGGAAGCCTCCCGGCGAACAGTCCATGCTCAACTATGCCCATTGGCTCGCCAACTTCTTAGAGTGGGCAGAGATTCGGCAGGTAGACTTACTCCGCTGTGAATACGTATTGCATGTCCATGGGCGTTACCAGAGTGAAATGCTTCTTGGAACCTGGTCGCGTGATGGTGAACCACTAAGCGCTCAGACCATCAACCTGAGAGTGCAGCAGGCTTGCGACTACCTCACTTGGCTTGGGGACAAGGGCTATCGGTCTTCGTTCGACATACCCATTGTGGAGCGGACCATCAAGATTGGAAGTGCCACAAGCTCCACGGCGCACGAAGGTAGGCAGGTATCAGCTCGCAAGGGAAAAGTCCGTAGAAATAAGAAAAGACTAAGGATGCCAACCGACGAGCAACTACGTGCTTGGCTTGACCGTGTCTATGCACAGTACGGAAAAACTCAGGGCCTTAGATGCGAAACTGTTCTCTTGAGTGCGATGCGAAGAGAAGAGGTGGCATGTCTGCGGGTCGACACCCTTCCAGAAGACCCCAGGAGTTGGCACATTAATAATCTCGATGCTCCTTACAAGGAGCAACGTGTCCTCATCGACATAAAGTTCGGTACCAAGGGAGAGAGTTATGGCAAGAACCATGGCGACAAGATTGGACCAGAACGCTCGATTTGGATTCCTCTCGAGCTCGCAGAACGGCTTCATAGCTACCGTTTGAATGAGCGCGTCAAGGCACTACGAATTCACATTAGCAAGGCCAAAAGCCTAGTGGACAAACGCAAGCGTATCGCTGAATGCGTTCACCTTTTCTTACACGAAGAAACCGGCAAACGACTCACTGCTCGCTCGCTGTACGACGCATGGACGGGAGTGGAGCTTCCCTTCGCTGGATGGTCTCCACATCTCGGTCGCGACTGGTGGGCCTGCTCGGTGCTTCTGCGTGAACTGAAACGGCATGAGCGAATTAGCTCACTCATGCCGGATGTTAGCGCTGCTCTCCTCGAGTCCAGCGCGATGAGCATCATTCGTCTCCAGATTCAGCCCCAACTGGGCCACGCACATGAGAGCACTTCGATGATTTATCTGGGGTGGGTAGGTGACATGTTTGGTACCAGCCTAGCAATCCAATACGAAGAGTCACTGGACGAGGACGAGTAGGCATGGGAATCCGTAAACACAATAAGGACCACCAGCGAGAGCTCGGACCTAGTTTGGTTAAAGTTTCCAAACCATTGTTAGCAGACGACACCGATGACATCTTGCGCTTCTGGACGAAGAACAAACATCCAAGTCTGGTAATGCTTCATATATTCGCCAGTGGCGACGACTGTGTGAGCCCGAAGTACAGAGCACCTGAGGCAGGCAGAGGTTTCTCAGGCCGGCCCACGCTCATCAACGAATTGGCTCCCGCCCTTCGAGAACTGCTTGAATACGCCGCGCCAGCGACGATAAATATATACCTGCAAAGTCTGCGCGACTGGTGGCGTCTCTTAGACTCAGTGGAACTGCCCACCAGCCAGGGGATTATCCCGCTCGAGCCGGTGCGTTCTGTAGCCGACTTCGCCGAGCTACATCATCATCGTGCATTGGATGTAGGCATGGACTCCCAATCGTTTAGTGCCACCCTTCTAGCCATAAATATCATTCGGAAAATCAAGGGACTTCGACGGCTTCACTGGAGAGGACCAAGCAGAAAAGCACGCTCTCGAAAGCTGCCTCCACAATGGCAAACACGTATCGTGCGCATTACCTTAAAGCACGCTTGGTTTTCAACGCTCGACCGTTGGGAAAGAGCGAGTGCTCTTCTGGAAGGTGGAGTACCCTTTAACGAGGAAGAGAAGCGACTTCTGAAAAACTACCAGAAGTTCAGGTCTGTTTCGAAGGAGAACCAACACCCTCGACCGTCTGCAGAGGCCTTCTACGACGGCAAAAGCGCAACCACCTTCAATAGACAGGGCTTTAGCATCCCAGAGATGCTCAAAGGGTTCTATCCCAACGCTGAGGATATTCGCATTGCGTTTCACCTCTGTCTTGCGTCGACCGGCTGGAACCCTGCAGTGTTTCTTTCTCTGGACGCAAATTCTCCATTCATTGAGCCGCACCCTAAAGACCCCACCCGCTATCTTCTTTGGGGATATAAGGCCCGCGCACGCTCTCAACAGATGTCAGAAGGCCTCTATAAGACACAAGGCTCGGCCGGTGTCATCTTGATGACTCTGCTGGAGCGCACGGCTCCTTTACGTGCTCAACTTCGACGAGACCTCAAGAAAGAAGAGTCTATCTACAGCGCAATGCTCATGGCAAAGGCGAACACTGTTGAGCTGGATGCGCAGCGCAAACGCGTAGAAAAACTGCGCGAGGGCGTGTCTTCAGTTTGGCTATACGTGACTAGTGTCAAGAGCCAAATCTGCTGGTTCAACGGTAGCTCCTATTCTTGCTTCGGTCCCAAGGAGAGGAACATCTCGTTCCTTGACCAATTAATTAATCAAATCAACTCACGGCAGCCCGCTGACCTGAAAATCGCCTTAATGAAGCCCAGTGACTTCCGTGACGCTTACGCTGCGTATGCCTATCAAATAAGCGGTGGAATGATGCTCTATGTTATGAAAGCTCTGGGCCACCGAAGTATTCGAAGCACCGAAGCATATACTAATAATACGCTACTTAATTCAGAAGCCAACTGGCAGTACCTCACGTTTAGCAATAGGATGTGGCATGAGATTAGGGTCAGCAAACGTCTTGACCTAACCGTGCTAGCAAAGCACTCCCGCGACGGCAATATAAGTGATGAGGAGCGAGAGCGCCTCGCTACTTATCGAAACCTCAGACGTAGTCGCATAGACGTAGGCTGTCGGGACCCAAAGAACCCGCCAAAACGAATTGCGCCTAGATTCCAGGCAAACGGGAAGGACCATTGCCACGTCCAGCGGTGCATGCTCTGCGTGGAGAACGCAGTTTTATTTCCTGACAGCATCCGTGGAATTTGCAAGAGGCTCGCGGAGTTACGTCACATTCAAAGTCGGATGTCCACCCAGGCCTTCATCGAATCATCGTTTGATGAGGAAATCGAAAATATCAAACTGGCATTGGCGGCGTTCAACCAACACGAAGTGACCGAGCACGTTGCGGACTGGGAGTCCCGGATTCGCGACGGTCGCCACCGCATCGTCGACATTGACGGCCTTCAGAGAATCTAAGCATGAACGCAAAAATATCTACACCAATCGTTGGCGGTGCGAAGGTCAGCGCTGCCGTTGAGATACAAACAATGCGCTCACGCGCACTACTGCAGTTCGAGTCTACGAACCTCTGCTCAATGAACCTCCATACGCTCACGGCGATACAGTCCGTCGTTGGGCATGGGGACGAGTTTGGTCGATGGCAGACGCCAAAGCGGTGGTTCACGACAGGCACAAAGGCAAGGTTAGATGTGAACCTTAGAAACCGTATCATTGCATCGCTGCCGAACGATTCGTTGCGGTCAAAGGCAATCGAATCAAAATATGCCCCTTTACTGAACCAAGCAGTCAAGCTCGCAAACTGTTACCTGATTGCACTGCGCATAGGTCCATCCAGCTTGGGCAGGAGACCGTTAAGCGAATCATTGGGAGCCAGTCACATCTCACAAATCGCATACCAGGTCATCCCGCTCATTTGCGCGCTGGCATTAGCTCGCTGGTTTGATACCGACAGCTGGGACGACGCCGACACAAAATTCCTGAGCCAGCTGCGGCAGGAGGACCTAGAACCACTGAGCAATTCTCAGCGCTCCTCAGTTCTCACAGAATGTAAACGAATGCAATTCCTCCATGACCATTTCTGGTGGCATGACCTGCCACTGATGGACCTCAGCACGGAGGGAACGACAGCGGTAGCCGGGAAAAAGCAAGAAAATGAGCCCGAGCGGAAGCGAGACTCACATCTCCCGTTGCCTGATGACTATGTTTCAGAGATGGGATTGCGCAGCATCTGGCTAATTGAGTCCATCGGGCCCAACGTGATTGCGCTAACGGCAGGGATAAACCAAATCTGGGAAGACACCAAAAATTTTGGGGACGCCCTGGAAGTACAAGAATGGCGCCGCCGTGCGGTCGAAAATCTCTTGATGGATTGGGAGTGGAGGGACGAGAATGGCGTGCCCATAAATCAACCCCCGTTTGCGATAAGGCTCTCTCAACACGGCAAGAAGGCTGGCAAAAAAAGCGAAGCTGACCATCAATGGCCTCCTACATCACTTGCTGAAGTACTAGGGTTATGCAGTAACGTACAACAAGCACACCTCTTCGTAGTATCGATGTCCACCGGGGGACGCGTTTCTGAAACGCTCGACCTTCGCCGCAACTGCGTCGAGTACGCCAGAAATGGAATTCCGTACGCGTCTGGACGAACCTTCAAACTGGTTCGCATGCAAGAAGGAGAGATTAGGGATTGGGTGCTACCCGACTTGGCAGTAAAGGCTATCGAGCAACAAGTCCGCCTAGTCGGATTGATTGAGCGCCTTAGCAGGCAAAATCCAGCGAGCGATGCCCGAGCAAAGCATAGAGAATTGACTGACCACCTATGGGCTCAAATCTCAAGTGCCTCTGGCAGTGACCGAACGCAACCCTTCGTTAACTTGGGCACAGCGATGGTCGCTTATGCAACCGCAATTGGCATGGAGACACACCCAGGCGGTCAATCATTCAGGCCGCACCGCTTTCGGAAGACTGTTGCGCGCTTGGTTGCGCTTGCGCTAACGCAGGCTCCAAAGATTCTTATGGATGTATTTGGCCACAAGTCTATCGAGATGACCCTGCACTACATCCTGACGGACAAGTCGCTTCAGGCTGAAATCGAACGAATAAGTCGAGAGCTCCGCGTCATGCGCGCAGTGGTCGCTGTAGAAGCTATCGTGGCAGCTGAAGACTCTGCGGAAACCGACTCAGACCTAGGCAGCTATGGAGGGCCGGCAGCCTTAATGATTGGCAGAGCAGTTAAAGCTCAGCGTGGGAGAGCACATCAGCGTGGAGAACAGTGGGGTGCTGGAAACGTGCGTGAGCTTGCGGAAATTCTTACGCTACAGGGGAAAGCATGGGAGGTTGTGCGTGAGGGAGTTGTGTGCACGAAATTGCCCGGCACTGAATCCGGTCCTTGCAACAAGAGCAAGGGACGTCCCGAACCATCTCATTGCCAGACCAATTGCAACCATCGCTTAGAAGAAGCGTTCCTACGGGAAGACGTAGATGCATCTATCGCGTCCAGCGTTCGAGAATTTGAGACTGCTTTCCAAGAGGAAGATGAATTGATGCAGGCAATGTGGGCAGGGCAAATTCGAGCACACTTGCCTCGATTCTCCGACCTGAAAGAGAAGTGGCAAACCAATCCTACGGTTCAACGAGTGCTTATCGCCAGCAATGAAGAGCCGACTGAGGCAGCTGCATGACGGCTCGCAAAAACAAGGCCCCGGCAAAGCGCGATAACTCTACGCGTGAGCTCATCCGTGCCAGCGCGCTCGCGCGCGGACAGCAACGCTCCGCAGATACGAGGGCACGAGTAGAAGCTGCTATGAAAGCAATTGAGGATGAGATGGCATCTAACGACGGCGTTTACCCTCACAAAAATGGGGCTGTGTCGGCTGCCGAAGTTGCCCGAAGAGCTGGAGTTCACAAAACGACGTTTTTCAGTCCTAAGCAACGTGAGCTTGGAGACACGGTGCGCAATTGGCTTGCAACGTTAAAGGCGCGCAATGTCATTGGGGCCGGCCCTGTCAAGCGTAGCTTGGCAGAACGGGTCGCAGCATGGAAAGAGCTTCACGAAGGGCTGCTTCAATCGCACAGAGACACCGAATTGAAACTGCAACAGACGGAGGCAGACTTGGAAGCGGCTCTTAAAAGAATTGAAACAATTACAAGCGAGCGAGATGCACTACTCAATCAGGTTGCAAAGTCACAGAACATCAGGCTTGTGCCTCTCCCACCGAAAAAGAGCTGAGCTGTCTGGGCCGGCAGTCGGCTATTTCTCATTTTTGCGAACGATTGGAATGTTGCATGTATGAGTGCTTGCTCAGGAGACACACCGTCTTACTGTACGCGCCCGGTGAATCCATCTTGAAGTGACTCTCTCCGTCTCGCAACATCGCGTGCACGTAACCCATCGTGCACACCATGCTCAAAGACTCAGACATTGCGAGATACACGGCCAGGCGCACCCACCGAACCTACGCTCCGGCCTTCAAGGTGGAACTGGTTGCGGCCTGTCAACAACCTGGAACCTCCATCGCGGCCCTGGCCAACAGCCATGGCATGAACGCCAACGTGCTGCACCGCTGGCTCAAGGAGCATGAGCGCACTGGACCCGTACGCTTACCTCAAAGATGTGCTGACGCGCCTGCCAACCCAACGGGCCAGCTTGGTACATGAGCTGTTGCCGCATCGCTGGCAGCCACAGGCCTAGCCTGTGGCTGCAACCCTTTGTCAAGGTTGGTTTGCCACGATTAAAGCTTTCCTGGCGAATCAATTACTGAACCCAAGCAGCAGTGCGAAGAAGTGACGGGCAACATTACAAGTTTTATTGTAATATTGCTGCATGGACAAATCAAAAGCCTTGGCGTCTCTTGCAGCTCTCGCCCACCCCATCCGCCTCGATGCTTTCCGGGCGCTGGTCGTCGCCGGTGAAACCGGCCTTACCCCAGGTGCGCTGGTGGACATGCTCGGCGTGGCCTATGCCAAACTCGGCTTCCACTTGAAAGACCTCGCCGAAGCCGGCCTCGTGACCTCTGAGCAGTCCGGCCGGCACGTCATCTACCGAGCGGTCTATCCCCAGATGAACGCGCTTCTCGATTACCTGACAGAAAACTGCTGCGAGGGCGGGGCATGCGAGCTGTCGCCAGCCCGCCGTAAATGTTGAGCAACACCACGTTCTATTCCCAAGTCCTTTACCCCCACCCCCTCAACACAGAGCCTCAGGGCTCACCGCCATGACCACTTCTAAACCGCTCAACGTTCTCTTCCTTTGCACCCACAACTCGGCGCGCAGCATCTTGGCCGAGGCCATGCTCAACCATCTGGGCAACGGCCGATTCAAGGCTTATTCGGCCGGCAGCAGCCCACGTGAGAATCAGCAACCCAACCCCTTGGCACTCGATGTGCTGCGCCGCGTCGGTGTCTCGACCGAGAGCTTGAGAAGCAAAACCTGGGACGAATTCGCCACGCCCGATGCCCCACATATGGACTTGGTCATCACAGTCTGCGACAACGCAGCCGGGGAAGTTTGTCCCTTCTGGCCAGGTCAGCCGGCCACCGCGCATTGGGGTTATGCGGACCCGTCAGAAACCGAAGGCACCTCCGAACAAAAAGAAGCCGCCTTTCGCGCGACGCTGCTGGCCATCCGCAGGAGGCTGGAATTGCTGGTGAACCTACCAGCGGCCAGCCTTGACAAGCTGCTGCTCGAGCAGACCGCCCGCAACCTCGCCAAAGCCTGACGTCCCAGATTCCTGCCATGCTCACTGCCATCCTCGTCTTCTTATTCACGCTGGTGCTCGTCATATGGCAACCCCGGGGCCTCGGCATTGGTTGGAGCGCTGCGCTGGGTGCCGTGCTGGCCCTGGGCCTGGGCATCGTGCAGCTGTCCGACATTCCAGTGGTGTGGCACATCGTCTGGAACGCGACGGCCACGTTCGTGGCGGTCATCATCATCAGCCTGCTGCTCGACGAAGCGGGATTCTTCGAATGGGCGGCGCTGCACTTCGCGCGTTGGGGCCGTGGTAGCGGTGCTAGGCTGTTTGCGTTCATCGTCATGCTGGGAGCCGCAGTGGCGGCGCTCTTTGCCAACGACGGCGCCGCGCTTATTCTGACGCCCATCGTCATGGCCATGCTGTTAGCGCTGGGCTTCTCACCTGCGGCGACCCTCGCGTTCGTAATGGCGGCTGGCTTCATCGCCGACACGGCGAGCTTGCCACTGGTAGTTTCCAACCTGGTCAACATCGTCTCTGCCGACTTCTTCAAGATTGGATTTAGCGAATACGCGGCGGTCATGGTGCCAGTGAACTTGGCCTCGGTGGCCACCAGCTTGCTCGTGCTGTACCTGTACTTCCGCCGCGACCTGCCCGCTGTCTACAACCTGGGGCAACTCAACCCATCGTCTGCTGCGATTCGCGACCTCGGTACCTTTCGCGCTGGCTGGGGGGTGCTCGTACTGCTGCTGGTCGGGTTCTTTGGTCTGGAGCCGTTGGGTGTGCCGGTGAGTGCTGTGGCTGCCGTGGGGGCAGTCGTCTTGCTAACGGTGGCCGCCAGGGGCCACGTCATCAGTACACGCAAGGTCCTGCGTGAAGCGCCCTGGCAAATCGTGGTGTTCTCCTTGGGCATGTACTTGGTCGTGTACGGACTGCGTAACGCCGGGCTGACCGGCTACATCGCGGGTTTGCTCAATCAGTTCGCGCAGGGTGGCATCTGGGGGGCCGCACTGGGTACGGGATTGCTGACGGCCTTGCTGTCGTCGGTCATGAACAACATGCCCACCGTACTGGTAGGGGCGCTGTCGATTGACCAGTCCGCCGCGACGGGCGTCGTCAAGGAAGCGATGGTCTACGCCAACGTCATCGGCTGCGACCTCGGTCCCAAGATTACGCCCATCGGCAGTCTGGCCACGTTGCTGTGGCTGCACGTACTGGCCCGCAAGGGCACCACCATCGCTTGGGGTTACTACTTTCGGGTCGGCATTGTGCTGACCGTGCCCGTCCTCGTTGTGACCCTTGCCGCACTGGCACTCCGCCTGAGCGTCGGATGAAATTGGCATTTGAAAGGAGCTCGTCGTGAGCCACATCACCATCTACCACAACCCCTCGTGCGGGACTTCACGCAACGTGCTCGCGATGATTCGGAGCGCCGGCGAAGCACCGGCCGTCATTGAGTATCTCAAGACGCCCCCTGACCGGGAGACGCTGAAGCATTTGATTGCCCAGATGGGCATCCCTGTGCGGGATGTCTTGCGCCGAAAAGGCACGCCCTACGACGAACTCGGACTCGACGACGCCAAGTGGAGCGACGACCAATTGCTCGACTTCATGCTGGCCCAGCCCATCCTCATCAACCGGCCCATTGTGGTGAGTCCTCTAGGTACTGGGCTTTGTCGGCCTTCCGAGGCGGGGCTTGACCTCTTGCCCCGCGCACCGCAGCCAGGCTTCACCAAGGAGGACGGTGAAATGGTCATCGACCAGGAGGGCCGTCGTGTCGCCAAGCTATGACCTTCCCGCTCTCGACCAGGACTCGTTCCGACCGCCGGACCTTGAGCGCCTGTTCCCGGCCGAACGCTCGGCCCACCCTCCACGTATCCTGCTGCTCTACGGTTCGCTGCGCGAACGTTCATACAGTCGGCTGCTGACCGAAGAGGCAGCCCGGCTGTTACAGGCAATGGGTGCGGAGACGCGCATCTTTGACCCTAAGGATTTGCCATTGCCAGATGGTGCCCCTGAAGAGCATCCGAAGGTACAGGAGCTTCGCAGCTTGGCGCAGTGGTCCGAAGGCATGGTGTGGACTTCGCCCGAACGACACGGTGCGATGTCCGGCATTCTCAAATCCCAAATTGACTGGATTCCCCTGGCAGCTGGCTCGGTGCGCCCAACGCAAGGCAAGACCTTGGCGGTGATGCAGGTCTCGGGTGGCTCGCAGTCATTCAATGCGGTCAACCAACTGCGTGTGCTTGGCCGTTGGATGCGCATGCTGACCATCCCGAACCAATCGTCGGTTGCCAAAGCCTTTCTTGAGTTCGAGGAGGATGGGCGCATGAAGACGTCTTCGTACTACGAGCGGGTCGTGGATGTCATGGAAGAGCTCGTGAAGTTCACCCTGTTGACCCGGGACTGCGCGCCGTACCTGGTCGACCGATATAGCGAACGACGCGAAAGCGCCGAAGAGCTCTCGAAGCGCGTCAATCTGCGCAGCATCTGAGCACGCATGCGCGACGTGCTTGCGGCTGCCTAGAAGTCCGGCTTCTAGGCGGTCGCATCCGTGATGCAGGCCCAGACTTAGAAAGAGGAGTCACTTCAAGACGGGTTCACCGCGCGCTTACGTCTTACTCGGCACTATGCGCTGTAGAGATTTCACACGTTCGCCTGGGTGAGGCAATGCATCTTGCAGTGTCTCTGTCGGCGACCCTGGGGCGAATTAAGAGAGAAAAAAAGGGGTTCAGAGCCCGTTACGAACTGCTCTCGACGTTAGCACGCTAACGAGAAATAGGCAGATATCCAGCTGACGCCTCATACCCTTCTTTGCACAGTGTCGCTAGAGAGTGGGTAGGAAGAGCCTTCAACTAAGTTGCTCAAGCTTGCTTGTTCGCAGCCACGCTCCAAGAGACCCGAACATGGACTGCCCATCAACGCCTAGGGCTTCACACCACTCATAGAACTCAATGACGTCAAGCCGACGTTCTCCCACTTCGCACCTACTTACGAATTGCTGCGTCTTGCCTAAGCGCCTTGAAAGCTCAATTTGGGAGACATTTTTCTCAACACGAGCACGGACCAAGATTTCTAAGAATTTTTTGTACTCTGGCGTGTGTAGAGGCATGCCCAGTGGCCGTTCGTGACTGAAGAGGCTGCAGGTTGCAATAGAATTAGAATTACACCAAAATGATGTACACCAATTTGATGTAGTCGAATGCCAGAAATCATTTCTCGGGCGAGCAGCGCATGCCTATCCAAAACAGCGCTAACGGGGGTGGCATTAGAGCTTGCCTATGCGAAGTCCCGCGGATTCGCTCATCTGAGTTGCGGGCCAGATGCCTTTGTTTTGGCTGACGGAGAGCGAGGAAAGCTGTTCCTATTTGGGCAAATGAGCGAAGGAGAGCTGGTTTGTCAGTCCTTCCATGAGGAACTGGCAGGAGAGGTGCTGAGTGATGCACTTGAGCTTGGTGCGAGGCTCCATAGGACGGGCGACGAATACTTCTGCAGCATCAAGACCGTACGATGCAAAGGCGCGAGTTTTATCGAGGCGGCCTTGCGTGCATTGGTGGCATATCGAGTTGAAGTTGTAGCGTCGCCAGATTTGGCTGTCTGAGACCTGGCACTCAAGCTGCAACTGGATAACTTTAGGACTCAATTTATTCATTTGAGGAGGCTGTATGGCTGCCCCATTGCTAAGCTCCACAATTAAAGATGGGAGGCAAACCTCGTCATTCTTCGAGCCGAGGGTAGTAAGTACTGAGGCTCGAAAGCATTGTCAGAGGGCAATCTTCTTGGACTTCGACGGAGTTCTTCATCCACCATCGGCCATAGTAGGTGCGAGGCCTCCCTTGACACCTTTAGAGATTCGCAACGGATGGCCTGGTACCTTTCTCCACTTGCCTATCCTTCAGGAGCTTCTGGTGGGCTACAGGGACGTTGGAGTTGTGGTCAGCAGCTCATGGCGCATGTTTTTAGATGATGAGCAGATTGGGGAGCTTTTGAAGCCTATCAGTCGTTGGTATGTCGGTACCACTGGCTGCGCTTATCTTGGGCGTGACGTAGCAATTCAAAAGTGGCTTCAGGTCAATGACATTGATGACTTTGTGGTGCTTGATGACATGAAGGACTACTTTCCCGGGGTCTGGCCGACGCTCATTCTGTGTGACCCGGAAATGGGCATCGCAATGCCTAGCGTGCAGGAAAAATTGCAAGCTTGGCTCTGCCGAGCCTGAGCTGCCTTCACCTACAACGAACCAGCGGCCGCCCAGCACCTACTCCCTTGTGCCTGGGTTCAGCCAAGAATTTCTTGTGAACTGCCCGATGATTCGACCTCTAGTTTTCTTGGACTTTGACGACGTCATTTGCCTGAATAGCCCCTACGGTGGGTACGACGTACTTGAAGCATATGCTGATTCCGTTATGAGCGGAGTGCCCATCGAAACGAGGCATGCTTTGTGGGGATGCCTGTTTGACACAACGGCTAAGCGACATCTACAGCTACTGGATGAGGAGTATTCGCCTGTATATGTCCTATCGACAAGCTGGAGATGGTTCTTCGACCGCGACATGCTCGTTCAAACTTTGCAGCTCGGCGGTTTAGGCTTTGTTGCTCGCAACTTGCATGATGATTGGTGCACGCCGCAAGTTTCCAGGAGTGCCCACAGGATTGCCGAGGTCTCGCAGTGGCTTTCTCGTCATCCAGAGGCCGAGAATCAGTGGGTAGTTCTAGACGACGAGGTCTCGTGTACGGGTCTCTTTATTTGGAGTTACCTAAAAAGAGAATTTGTGTTGATGTGCCGGGAGGGGAAAGGCCTGCAGGAATATGAATTCAAAATCATGCAACGGCTTCTGGAGTTGCGTAGGAGTGGCTCCACTTGGCCCGAATGATTTTGAAGCAAACTCCCACTGCAAATCTGTCGTTGCATGTCAGTCATAGCTCTGCCAGACTTAGAACGGCTCGTGGTGCAGGGTGTCAGGCACAAGGTCTATCCCACTACGGCACCTCCCTCCCGACAGTGACGACGACGGTCTATCATGATTGGTGCTCATCACTGAGGGCATTGAACATTACCGTATCAAAGAGTCGTTACGCCGGCTAACGACTGTGTCTGCTCGGCGTCAGGTTGGCCATGGGCTGGCTTCTCTAGTGGCATGAGACTTTGCCAAACAGGAAGCGTTGAGTATGCAGTCATGGGTCCAGCGCTTCCGAATGAGATAGATACCGCCAGGAGCCACTCCCGAAATTGCTGGATGGGCTGATACTGTTACCTCCTCAGTAATCTGGGTCCAAGTTAGCGGATTGCATTTTTGGGTTGGCCGGGGGGCGCAGAAACGCATCTAGGTCTATGATGGCACGAATATGCCTAATGCTTTTACGCACCAATCAGCAATGCCCTTGGAAGGACTGCTTCCCACTCGAGTCGCTTCCATCCTTGCTCAAAACGACATTCACACTGTTGAGGATGTTCGAAAGGCCTATCCCCATGGGCTAGCGAAACTGAGGGGGCTGGGTATGCTTCGACTAAAGCAAATCGAAGCCGCACTTTTTCCAGGTAAGAGCTTTACTCCTGTGCGCATTCGAGCCCCAATATCGCATGTAAAGGGGTCCTTGCTAAATGGGACTTTGAGCCCCGCCGTCGTTCGGGCCTTAGCACGTAACGGCATCGTCACAGTAGAGAACCTGCGCATGGTTTCCCCACATGAACTGCTGAGGCTTCCTGGTCTGGGGCATACGATGCTGAGCGAAATTGAACGAGTTTTTCCGCATGCGGTTGCGGATGACGCGGACCTGCAGCTTGGCTCCTTATAGCGAAATATGTGCGCTGGACGTTCCGGCGCACATATCCTTTGCTCAGCTGCTCTTCAAAGTTCCGGCCATCGAATTTATCATTCGAGTAAGGCCGAACAAACTTCAAATGTTACGAACTGGGGGCCCAAGTTCGGAGTGACTTGATGGCGGCATCTATCTTCAACAAAACACGCTTGTTAGCTGACTTAGCGTAATGACGGTCTAGTTGAGCTTTTACCGCCTCCAATGTTAGAACATGCTTGTCTATTTGCTCCGCAGTCAGTGACTTAGCAAAGATTGTTCTTGGGGTTGCACCATAGTAAATCTCATAAAACCGTTCTGCCGTTAGCTCAACACGGTTGTATTCGCTTTGAACCCAATCGTCCAATGTGCTTTGAACAGCCTTCAGCCTTTTGCAAGCTCCGTCCCGAAGCGGCGTCTCCGCTATCACAGACTTAAGCATTTTGCCAATCTCTTCATGAATCTCGAGAGGCATCTTCCCGGGGTGACGAACTTGGGGAGTACTGTTGGTTCTTGAAGCCTCTACCTTCTTTGGGTGAGCAGGGGTCGCTGGTGCTGCTTCTGCGCGAAGCTGTGCGGGACTTTTAAAACGACCTGAGCCGCTGGTAGAGACACCAGCCCAGTTGTCCAGAGTCACAGGAGGGGGAAGCTGGTCAAGCGCTGAGGCCAAATCGTTGACAGAAGGCCCGGACTTCTTGCTCGAGATGAGGTACAGGCGTGAACCAGTTTCTCCTGACGGGAAGTACATGCCTGGCCAGTTCGGCTTGACAACTTCGTAGTCGTACTTTTCGGCCCAGTCGCTCCGTTCGCGAGCCCGAGCTTTAGCTGCCGGCTCATAGGGCTCATCCGCAAACACAAAGCCTTTGCTTGAGGGGTCGTACCAAGCAGTGGAATGGTCCCATCCCGGGATGGCATTATTAGAATTACCTTCTGGGTAGATGCGACTGCCTGCATTCGAGGGACGAAGCTTGGTGGCATCTATAAACTGGAATGTCCGAATGACGGCGCATACGTGCTTTTGAGCCTCATATGGAGACTCGAACGAGTATTCGTGCGTCAGATGGTCTTCCGCGGTGGGGGCTACACGAGCGAGCGAGCGGTTTAGACGCATCTGAGAGCGTGTGACCAGATTGGCCCATGGAGCGGTAAGGTCGACCCAAAATGTTTCACGACCTTGATTGCCAGTGGCTCTGTCTCTCCAAGACCCGGTCACAAACAATCTGTGTGTCGTCTTAACCTGAGCACGCAAAGTCTGCGACGGATTCTTGTTGGAGGCGTGGCGAAAGTTCTCAAAACCAGCGATTTGAGCCGCCTCATCCAAAGCTTGAAGGTGGGGAATACCACGCTGAGCCTTTAGAGTCTTAGCCAAACGCTTGATACCGACCACAGATGTCGGACGAATTTCATGTTGCAACATGACTACTCCTTCAGACCTTGGAGAACGTCACCCGTCTACCGCTCCTAGGCCTGAACATAGTCAGGTTGGAGGAATTTCTAGGGCAGTGCCGGTCAACAGCTTTTCTATGACGGATGGAAAGCGCCTGCCCTGCGCCTGCACTATTCTTGCACAAATGACCAATCGTTGTCGACTGTTAAGAATTCCACTGGCACGAATTTTTAGTCAGGCCATCTTTGAGCATTGGAGGTAGATGATGTGTATAGGCGCCGGCAGCTGTCAGCGCGCAACGCCATACGGTTGGATTGCAGAGTTTGCCTCTGCAGCCCAAGTCGTAGTGGTTCAAAAACGAGGTAGTAAGTGCCAATCCTCGGGCGCTAGGCCTTGACGGTCCATGACGCGAGGAACAAGGAACTCTCGCCAACGCCTCTCATATTCATCGACCTGGTGAAGGTAGTCGATGTGGCTTTGGGCATCAGTTCCGGCACGTCGCTCTCCGCTCAGGACCAAGTACAAGCCTGGAGACAGCCAAGACCAACGTTCCACAAACGCTGACTGGGCCCTGCGAGCATCTTCAAAGCTTTCAACCACGGGACGTAACTCCCGCTCTTGCTCCAAAGCCCTCACTACAAAGCTTGCTGGCCAGACTGCTGGCAAGTGCTTAGGTATACCAGGGTTGTTTGAATACCAATCCTCGGTGAGCTCTTGTTCATGCTCTTCGCTCTCCTGCTGTGCGTCTCGAATTTTCACAATCGAGGATAGTCTTGAAGGCATCGGCGACTGCATCTGCGCGCTCTGAACGATGGCTGCAGGAACAACGAAGGTCAGCGCGAGCCAGATACCAAGGGCGGCCAGCAAGCTCGCTGGCCCCGATATGGGTGCCCACGACAGCAATCCACCAATCACTACCCATATCAAGGTGAAGGCAGCCAACATTGCAAGCCAACCTAGTGCTGCACTCGAACTTGAGCCGGGGTCCAATGCGAATCCCGGCAGTGTGGCCACGGATGCGGCTAGCCAAATCGCAAGAAAGCGCCATCCTAGCGATGCTCGCACCAAGCCGCCTAGACCTTTGCTTGCTTGCACGCGCAAGAGACTCAGCCGGCCATGTTCGCGCTCTTCCTGAATTAGTCCAGCGCACAGAATGAGTGCCGCGAGCGGTAGGAGCAAAGCTGTCATTGCAGGAATGCTCGGCAAGCCAGACACGCTCAATAGCGGGTTCTTGATAGGGCCTGGCTCCTTCGCGTCAACTTGGCTATTTTCAAGTGAAGCTTTTAACTCAGAGGGCAGCGAATGAAGACGCTGTACGCCTAAGACCAATCCCTCTTTGACGGGCATTCGGGTCGAGCCCAATTCACCGCGCCCGGCTTGATATGTTGCGGTTGCCAACGCGGGTCCTGGAGCACCAGCCTTGCGTGCCGACTCAATCGCGGCTTCCAATCTGGCCTGTCGAATAGGCTCATCTTGTGCAGCTGCTAATCGCCATGCTCTTGCATCAAGGCCCGCAGTGATAGACGTCACCATCAACACCAGCATTAGCGCTACCAGGCACACCCACGTCAGAGGCTGCCGCAAGAATTTGCTTCCCTCTGCTCGCCAGTAGTGCATTTCAAACAGGGCTTTCATGGATTAAGCCTCCTCGCACTGAACCAGAGGCAACCAGCAATTCCTGTGAGCCATGCAGCGAGCTGAGCCCAGGCCAGAGCGCTTGCCCTCAATGCGAATCCTGTGCCAGGCAGTTCATAGCTCCACGGGGGAATCGCCTGCCATTGCGCATTGCCAGCGTATTTATCTTCGAACGATGTCACACCCTTGGTTGAAGCAAGGTCCCACTCGTCCATCAGCGTGGTGAGCTTTGCTGCGGGCCAGCTGCGTTTGCCACTGCGGGGTGAGGAGATATGGGAGGCGGACATAGTCAAGAGTCAATCTTTGGGTGTGAAGTCATGCGCAGGGCGTAGCTCAGCCCTGGCAGTCGCAGCTGCTCAGTGTTGGAAAAGGGATAGTCCAGAGTTGTGGGCACGGCTAGCGCAGCAGATTGCTGAGCCAAAGTGCAATCGCGTACCCGAATGCCCTGACCACAAGTGCTCTGCTGATGCCGTGAATTACTGCTTGTCCGCTGCTATGTGAGCGGCCAAGATTTAAGAGGCTGGAGGCCCGCGCGGATTGGCCGCCAGAGTGCAAAACGACGGCGGAGTTCCTGCTGGAATGTGACTAGGTGGTGAGCTTGCTTCCGCATGTGTGCAGAAGGCTGTGTAGTTGTTGGCGGTGTATTGGCAGTGGGAGCGAGACGGTGGTGTGAAGAACCTTATCGCATACAGACTTAAAGACCTGACACTTCTTTTGGCAGAGCTAGACCAAACAACCTCCGCGATTCCTAGGGCGACTCATCGACATATCGTCTACGCGAAAATCGTATATTTCGCGCAATAAGATGAATAGAAATTTTTGCTCTAGAAAATTGATTGCATATAAACATAATGTTACTATTGGCGAGATTTTGGAGGGCGATGCAAAACGAGGCTTGAATTGACCTTGTACGCTATGCATCAACGACTACAGCACTCATAAACTGCCGAGGTGTTCTAGAACAATGCCAGTTCCTTTTAGTAGTACACAGCTCTATCAAGCCGAGGATGGCCACATCACATGTCTAGCCTTTGCTGCTAACGAACCTGATGCATGTGAGCAGTGGCTCAAAGGTGATGTCGCATCACGCGTCTATGACATGCCACTCATTGATGAGTTCGAAGATGACATGGCTAAATTGATGGCGGATGGATATGACACTTCAATCCTGAAGTTCATCCAAGAGACACCTCATAGCGCAGTTAGTTTCGGCGATATCGGAGAGAGTGTTGCCGACCTGTTTCTGATTGAGCGCCACAAAGCACATCTTCCCAGCAATCGTAGAAGAGACCTAAGAACGCCAAAAGCCAGCCTTCAGGGAGCTGATATTGCAGGCTATGAAGAGCAGGATGATGGCTCGTTCTGCTTTCTTTTTGGAGAGGTAAAAGCCTCCGGCGAGATTAAGTCTCCTCCGTCAGTCATGGTTCATAAGGACACTGGGATGGTGGCGCAGTTAAGCCGAATTCACGCAACTACCGAGTACCAGCGCACACTTATTTACTATCTCAAGAGCCGTGCTCAGGATGCTGTTTTCAATAAAATATACCAATCAGCTCTTGCAAACCTGACAGAAGGCAAGTACAAGCTTGTAGGTGTCCTCGTTCGGGATACCGCACCAAACCAATCAGATGTGACCTCTCCAATGGCCAAGTTGCGTGTGCAAATTGCGTCCCCACAGCCATGTCATGTCTATGTCCTGCATACGTGCCTCCCAACGTCAGACTGGTTGCTACACTGCAAGGTTGCGTAGCGCATTGTTCCCATGAATTTTTCTACTACATCAGTTGAGACCGCTTACGAGCAGGCTATGCGTCGTCGTGTGCTGTCTGCTGTCGGCTCGGACCTCGAGAGCAAGCCGTTGGACGAGTACGTCAGTTTCGTCGCAGAGCTACTGACATGGGATGCTTTGGAGGGCAATGCTGAGCTCAAGGAACCGCAGCGCAAAGCTGCGAATCAAGCATTTGCACTGATGCGTGAGCGACGCCCCGACGATTCGCACACATCCGCACTACTGGCTTGGCGTCTTCGCTCTGCAAGTCTTGCTGTACTAGCAGACCTTCCGCAGGAGGGGCGCAAGTTGCTCGAAGGCGTCCGCATTGAAGTTGATGCTACACCTAGCACAGACTGGCTTGAGTTCGCCCGTCAGACCGTTTGGCACGGTTGGCTAGGGGTTTTGCGGCACAGCTCTCAGGAGGACCTCCGAGCAGCTAAGGATGGTGCAAGTCGCCTTCGAGTCTTGCAAAAGACGTATGAGAAGGATTATCTGGAAAGCCTAATTGCCGATGGAACGGCAAAGGGAGCCGCACTTGAACTCATTGGCCTTT
>Ga0308165_1000225_pt1 | contig 134042 bp, 115 predicted proteins | sample PhyWR2_FD_201032 | JGI IMG/M metagenome (GOLD analysis project Ga0308165, IMG submission 201032) | Phyllosphere microbial communities from UC Gill Tract Community Farm, Albany, California, United States - DLSLW.R2 | ecosystem: Host-associated > Plants > Phyllosphere > Unclassified | place... | reverse complement strand
GACTGGCTAGAAATTTATAAAGTGAATTACTTGGACTTATAAATTTGGGATAGGTCAATTTGAATTGCAAAAAAGGTACTGGACAGTTTGACCCGAAAAGGGGCGATCAGTATTACCGAAACCTACATGTAGTAGGGCGCTCGTCATCCTGAACTTGTTTCAGGATCTCTCACCTGCAATGAACAGTTTCTATTGCGAGATCCTGAAACAAGTTCAGGATGACGGGGAGCACCGGAATGACGACAAAATTTTAGAATATGGCTAGATATAAAAACGGAATAAACGGGCCTTTAAAAGGCAAAGTCGGTAATACCATTGCCGCAAACTGGCGGGGGATAGATTACCTGAGGAGTACCTGGGAAGTCACCAAACCGGCATCACCGGCACAACTGAACCAACGCCAACGGTTTGCTGTGGCCATGGGCTGGGTAAAGCCCTTGATTTCGCTGATCAACATCGGCTTTCAATCGGTAAAAACGGCTAAGACACCCCTGAATGCGGCGGTGTCTTACCACATCAAACAGGCGCTTACAGGTGATGCTCCGGATTTTCAGATCGATTTTCCCAAAGCCATCTTTAGTGTGGGTACGCTGCAGCCAGCTGTGATCCGGGAGATTTCCCGGAAATCTGATGCTTCGCTTTACATCAGATGGGAAGATCAACTGGAAACGATTTTTTGCGCGGGTACTGACCGGGCGACTTTCATCGCTTACAATCCTGAAAGGAAAAAATTCCTCAGTTTTAAAGATGCGGCAATGCGTGCTGATGGGGAAGTGTTGCTGGAACTGCCGCCCTACTTTGCAGGGGAGGCTTTACATCTGTATCTTTTTTATGTGCGCAGTACCGGTGATGAAGTAAGTACAACACAGTATCTGGGGGAAATGAAGGTGGAAGGAAAGCGGTTTGGGTTAATACAGGAAGCCAAATAACCATAATGGAATTTTGTTGCCAAAACCATGCTCCAGGTCATCTGCAACTACAAAAGCGTCATCATGGGCTTTAATTTGCTTTTGTGATTTTTTCTTGCCGCCTACCTCAAACAGGTATTTGCCGTTGACCAGAAAGTCACCTTCTTTTGGATAGGTAACAATAGCTCCTGAATTTCCAACCTGGGATAGGAAGAATGTCTCGCGCATGTTTCCTGTTTCAGGTTTTCCCTCCGCAAGCGCAGCAATGAGGCTGTTGTTGTGAAGAAAAATTTTCTCCGGCTTGTTCATCAAACTGATCCCATGAGCCGCCGACCTGAGGTTATGAATGAGCTGGGATTGTTCTAAAATGTGCAGCATTTCCAAAAGCCGCGTCCTGGTAGTATCCACTTGCTCTGCCAGCTTAGTGATGTTGGGCTGAAATGGAACAGATGTGGAAATGACATACAGGAGCTTTTTTAATTTGGCAAGGGTAGCGATTTCCAAAGCCCTTGCTTCAGGAAGATCATAATCTATGATGACATTGATCAACTGATTGATCTTCATGAAATAATCTGCTTCTCCTTCGAGAATGAATGGATAGGCTCCGTAGGAGAAATATTCTTTCATATATTTCAGCGGGGAAACCAGTTGTTCCTGCAACTGCAAACTGATCTCGCCATGCATGGTCAGGACATCCGTTAGACTGTATGCAGGTAATTCCAGACCGCTTCTTAAGGCAATAAATTCACGCAGGGAGAGCTCCGGAAGATGGTAGTGAAGGATTCTTCTGCTCAGATCTGCGCGGGATTTTTGGAGGGCCAGTATTGATGAACCGGACAGCACCAGTTTCATCTCCGGAAAAAAATCGTAAATGTTTTTGACTGCTGTTTGCCAATCATCGTACTTGTGTACTTCATCCAGAAACAGGTTTCGGCCACCCAATTCATAAAATTGTTCTGCGACATCAGGTAAATTGTTTTGCCGGAAATATAAATCATCTAAAGAGACATACAGGCTCTTTTCTATCGGTAAATGCGCTTTGATGTGCTGAAGCATTAAGGTTGATTTTCCAGTACCCCTGGCGCCTTCGATGCATATTCCCCTGGCATTCCAGTTGATTTGCTGACTCAAACCTCTGGTAAAGGTTGTTTGGTGACTATTGATCAATCTCCTGAATTTGTTAATTAATGCTTCCATCATACCACCAAAGATACAATTTAAATGCAAAAACGTATCTTTCAAGGTACGATTTTACGTATAAATCGTACCTTGAAAGATACGTTTTTGCACTTTGAGGCTCCCGGACTGGTAAATCTGGTAATTCTTGTTATTTTAGCAGACACACAAAACATAACCAAACATGAAGAAGCAAGTTTTTACAGTCATGGTATTGCTCTGTTGCACGATCGCCGCAAATGCGCAAACCCGAATTCAAAACAGTGGCTGGCTGTTCCTGATGAATACAACTAAATTCAACGATAAATGGGGCATGCACATGGATGTGCAGCTGCGTACAAATGATGCATGGGACGGCGTCAGGAATCTCCTCATCAGACCCGGGCTGACTTACTACATCAACGGAAGTTCGGATGTGACCCTGGGTTATCTCTATACCCCGACTTTCCTGCAACTGGACGGCATCGCAAAATCCAGCATTACCGAACACCGGATCTGGCAACAGTACATCTATAAGCATAAACTGGCAGGACTGAACATCAGTCACCGATTCAGGCTGGAGCAACGTTTCATAGAGCGTATCGGAGGGGATGATTTCTTTGCCCAGAGGGCCAGGTATTTTATCCGCGGAATAGTTCCCCTGCAGAAACAGGACGGGGCTTTTGAAAAAGGGGCTTTCGTCGCAGTTCAGAATGAGGTGTTCCTGAATGTACAGGCCAAAGATGAACTGAACGGGTATGTGTTTGACCAAAACCGTGCTTACCTGGCCGCGGGATACCGCTTCAGCAAAAAGATGGATGCCGAACTGGGATACATGAACCAATCGCTCAAAGGGGCAGCCAATAATACGAGTAACAATATTGTGCAGCTGGCGATATATACACGCTTTTAAAACTTTCTGCTGTTGAAGATGGTTTTTCAGTGATAATAATTAAGTTATTTTTAATTAAGTTTGAGAAGAGGCTGTCCTCTTAACCAAATTCCAAATTATAAGCTGAAGCGTATGGCTGCGACGATCACCAGAGTATTCGATTTACTTCAATACAACTTAGAGCAATTTCCGAAAGAAGAATTTATAAGCGGCAAGGTTTCCGGTGCCTGGGTCAAATACAGTACGGAAAAATTTTGCGAGACGGTGGATACCCTGAGCAGGGGACTCATCGAACTGGGAATAGGCAAGGCCTCGCGCGTAGCAGTGATGTCGCACAACAGGCCGGAATGGAACATCTCTGATTTTGCGATCATGCAGATCGGCGCCTACCAGATCCCCTTATACCCCACGCTGGCGGAACACGACATCCAGTTCATTCTGGAAAATGCCGAAGTAACGGTGGTTTTTGCTGCCGATGCTGCCATATACGAAAAACTAAAAGCGGTAAACCCGCAGCTGAAATCGCCGGTGAAGATCTATACTTTTGATGAGGTGCCGGGGGCTGAACATTGGTCTGTTTTATTGAAAGCAGGAGCGGGAAAGGCAGATCTGGACCTGAAAGGCTACCGCGATGCGATAAGCCCGGAGGATATCCTGACCCTGATTTATACTTCGGGTACTACCGGCACACCGAAAGGGGTAATGCTGACCCATAATAACCTGGTGAAAAACTTTGAGAATTCTGCAGTACTGCTGCCGGAAGGCATCAAAAAGGGCTTGAGCTTCCTGCCACTGTCGCACATCTTCGAACGCATGGTGGTATACCTTTATATGTATTCGGGAGTAGCGGTGTATTATGCGGAAAGCATGGATACCATCGTAGCCGATATCCAGTCCGTACAGCCCAGCGTATTTTCTACTGTGCCCCGCTTGCTGGAAAAGGTCTACGAAAAGATCATGGAGAAAGGTAAGGCGCTGACCGGCATCAAAAGGGGCATCTTCTTCTGGTCGGTGGCACTGGCAGAGCAATACGAGATTAAAAGCGGCTGGTTCTATAACTTTAAGCTAAGCATTGCCAGGAAGCTGGTCTTTAAAAAATGGCAGGAGGCCCTGGGCGGAAACATCATTGTGATCATTTCCGGAGGCGCAGCGCTGAACCCACGCCTGGCCAGGATTTTCTGGGCAGCGGGTATGCCGGTCTTTGAAGGTTATGGCCTGACGGAAACTTCTCCGGTGATCACCGTAAACCATTTTGAAAACGCCATGTTCGGTACGGTTGGTCCCGCGATTGAAGGTGTAGAAATCAAAATAGCAGATGATGGTGAGGTATTGGTGCGCGGACATGCCGTGATGAAGGGTTATTATTTGCGTGATGACCTTACTGCAGAGACTATAGGTGCGGATGGATGGTTCCATACCGGAGATATCGGGGAAATCATCAATGGCAAGTTCCTGAAGATCACCGACCGCAAGAAAGAGATCTTTAAAACTGCAGGTGGCAAATATGTAGCCCCGCAGACCATAGAAAATAAATTTAAAGAAACCCCATTGGTAGAGCAGGTGATGGTACTGGGCGAGAACCGCAAATTTCCTGCGGCCTTGATCGTGCCCAACTTCGCTGCGCTGAAAAGCTGGGCGGCCAAAAAAGGAATTGCCTACAGCACGGATGAAGAGATGATTAAAAACCAGCAGGTGCTGGAAAAATTTGACCAGATCGTGGGTTTCAGCTGCAAAGATTTCGGTAAATGGGAGCAGGTGAAACGCTTTGCCCTGTTGCCCAAAATGTGGAGCATAGACGGTGGCGAACTTACACCAAAACTGAGCCTGAAAAGGAAAGTGATCCTCGAGAAAAATAAAGCCGTCATCGAAAAGATCTACGCTGATGCAGAGGGATATAAGGGCCCGGAGCATTAGGCTAAAAAAAGAAAATATTTCCGCATAATTATGCTTGCATTATAAACATTATTTCGATAGCTTTGTTATGCAAGCATAGCAAAATGAAACAACAGGAGACAGTAGATTATTTTTTAAAGGTGGTATGGCAGAACATGGCCAACACCTACAACCAGATCGCTTCTGGCTTTGGCATTACCCAGGCAATAGGGTATGTGCTCATCAACATCGACAAAGAAGGAACAGCAGTTTCTCAGCTTGCGGCACTCCTCGGTGTAAAGGCGACCAGTCTGTCCAGGATGCTAAACAATATGGAGGATCTGGGGTTAATATACCGTGAAACCGCTAGTGGCGACAAGCGTTCTGTGAAAGTTTACCTGACGGATTTTGGTGTAGAGAAGCGTCACCTCGCAAAGAACGTGGTGATCTCCTTCAATGATTACCTGAACAAGAATTTGACGTCCAGCGAAAAAAACAACCTGATATCGACATTACAAAAGCTGAACAAACTCACTTTAGCATATACAAATACTGAGCATGATGAACAAAAAGATAAATAAAGTCGCGGTACTGGGCTCCGGAATTATGGGGTCGCGCATTGCCTGTCACTTTGCAAATATTGGCGTTGAGGTCTTGTTGTTGGATATAGTGCCGAAGGAAGGGGCGAGAAACAGCATTGTGGATGCGGCATTGCAAAATGCAGTGAAAACGAACCCCTCACCGGTTTATTCTAAAAAAGTACTGAATAAAATCAGTACTGGTAATTTTGAGGACGACATGGCAAAGATTGCCGGTGTCGACTGGATCATTGAAGTGGTGGTGGAAAACCTGGACATCAAGAAAAAGGTGTTTGACCAGGTGGAACAACACCGTAAGCCGGGTACGCTGGTGACTTCGAATACTTCGGGCATCCCGATCCAGCTGATGGCCGAGGGTCGCAGCGACGATTTTAAGGCCAATTTCTGTGGCAGCCATTTCTTCAATCCGCCGCGCTACCTGCGTTTGCTGGAGGTCATCCCTACACCGCATACCAAACCGGAGCTGGTAGATTTCCTGATGCACTACGGAGATAAGTTCCTGGGCAAAACAACGGTACTCTGCAAAGATACACCTGCTTTCATTGCCAACCGGGTAGGGGTCTACTCGATCATGGCGCTACTGCACCTGGTGGAGAAAATGGGACTTACCGTAGAGGAAGTAGATAAATATACAGGTCCGGCCCTGGGCAGACCAAAATCTGCGACTTTCCGTACTACAGATGTGGTAGGACTGGACACCATGATCAAGGTGGCGAAAGGTTTGCACGATAACCTTCCTGAAGACAAAGCGCATGACCTGTTCCGCTTACCGGACTATGTGGCAAAAATGGAAGCCAACAACTGGCTGGGCGATAAGACCAAACAGGGATTCTATAAAAAGACAAAAACCGCCGAAGGCAAAACTGAAATACTGGCCCTTGACCTGAAAACGCTGGAATACCGGCCGCAGGAGAAGGTGAAATCTGCAACCCTCGATCTGACTAAATCCATTGACAAGGTGGCCGACCGCATGAAGGTTTTTGCTGCGGGTAAGGATAAGGCTGCGGAACTCTTCCGCGCTTCGTTCTTCGGTTTGTTTGAATACGTGTCTGACAGGATCCCGGAGATTTCCGATGAGCTGTACCGTATAGATGATGCCATGAGGGCTGGCTTCGGCTGGGAACTTGGCCCGTTTGAAGTATGGGATTCTGTGGGTGTAAAAGCCGCCATAGAAGGCATGAAAGCCTATGGACATGAAGCTGCCGCCTGGGTACATGAGCTGCTGGATGCCGGACATACTTCATTCTATAAAATAGAAGAGGGGGTTAAAAAATATTATGATATCCCCTCAAAAAGCTATAAAGCCATCCCGGGCACAGATGAATTCATCATCCTGGACAACCTGAGGGCTGCCAATAAGGTGATCTGGAAAAACGCCGGTGCATCGATCATCGACCTGGGCGATGGCATCTTGAACGTAGAGTTTCATTCTAAAATGAACACCATCGGGGGCGACACGCTGCAGGCCATCAATAAAGCCATAGATCTGGCGGAGAAAGAACATAGGGGACTGGTGATTGGCAATGATGGCGCAAATTTTTCTGCGGGTGCCAATGTGGGGATGATCTTTATGATGGCGGTAGAGCAGGAATGGGAAGAACTGAACCTGGCCATCCGCATGTTCCAGAACACATCAATGCGCATCAGGTATTCATCTATCCCTGTGGTGGTAGCACCGCATAACCTGACCCTGGGTGGGGGATGTGAATTTAGTTTGCATGCCGACCATGTGCAGTTGAATGCAGAGACTTATATGGGACTGGTGGAGTTTGGTGTGGGCGTGATCCCTGGAGGTGGCGGAACGAAGGAGTTCGCACTTCGTGCTTCCGACGAGTTTAAAGACGATCAGATCGTTCAGCAGGTGCTGAAAGACCGTTTCCTGACGATCGGTATGGCCAAAGTGTCAACCTCGGCAGTGGAGGCCTTTGAACTGGGCTACCTGCAAAAGGACAAGTATTCGATCAGCATGAACAGGAGCCGCCTGATCGCAGATGCCAAAGCCAAAGCCATAGAACTGGCGGAAGCAGGCTATACCCAGCCGGTGCGCCGTAAGGATATTAAGGTGCTGGGCAAGCAGGGACTGGGTATTGTTTACGCAGGTGCGAACACCATGTATTCGGGACATTATATCTCTGAACACGATAAGAAAATCTCGGAGAAACTGGGATGGGTGATGTGCGGTGGAGATTTATCGGCACCTACGGAAGTAACAGAGCAATATTTACTGGACCTGGAAAGGGAAGCATTCCTATCGCTCTGCGGAGAACGCAAGACCTTAGAACGGATTCAGAGTATAGTAACCAAGGGTAAACCTTTAAGAAATTAATGACATGCAGGAAGCATATATTATAGCAGGATATCGTACAGCTGTGGGCAAGGCGCCACGTGGTGTATTTCGTTTTACAAGGGCAGATGACCTGGCTGCGGAAGTGATCAGGCATCTGGTAGCTGCTGTGCCCAATCTGGATAAGGAGCAAATAGATGATGTAATCGTGGGAAATGCAACTCCGGAAGCAGAACAGGGCCTCAATATCGGGAGAATGATCTCCCTGATGGGATTGGATACGGACAAGGTGCCGGGCGTGACGGTGAACAGGTATTGTGCATCGGGATTGGAAACGATCGCGACTGCAGTGGCGAAAATCAGGAGTGGCATGGCCGACTGTATTATAGCGGGTGGCGTAGAGGTGATGTCGGGCATGCCCTTTGGAGGCTGGAAAGTGGTGCCGAACCCTGATGTGGCGAAAAATAATCCGGACTGGTACTGGGGCATGGGGCTTACTGCAGAGGCAGTGGCTGCAGAATATCAGGTGAGCAGGGAGGATCAGGATGAGTTTGCTTTCAATTCACATCAGAAAGCGGTGGAGGCCATCAAAAATGGCCACCTGAAAGCGGGGGTACTGCCCATCACGGTCAATGAAAACTACCTGGATGCGGATATGAAGAAAAAGACGCGCAGCTATGTGGTAGATACAGATGAAGGGCCAAGGGCGGATACTACTTTGGAGAAACTGGCGAAATTGAAACCGGTATTTGCAGCCGATGGTTGCATTACTGCGGGAAATTCGTCCCAGACCTCGGATGGCGCTGCCTTCGTACTGGTGGTTTCTGAACAGAAAATGAAGGAGCTGGGGGTAGATCCTATTGCCAGACTGGTCAGCTATGGGATAGCGGGTGTTCCTCCGCGCATCATGGGCATCGGCCCGATCTACGCAATACCTAAGACATTGAAACAAGCTGGGATGACATTGGAGCAGATGGACCTGATCGAGCTGAATGAGGCTTTTGCATCACAGTCGCTGGCCATCATCCGGACTTTAGGACTGGATCCAGAAAAATTTAATGTGAATGGCGGAGCGATTGCCCTTGGACACCCATTGGGTTGTACAGGTGCCAAATTATCGGTGCAGTTATTTAATGAATTGAAACGCAGAGATCAAAAATATGGCATGGTGACCATGTGTGTGGGTAGTGGACAAGGAGCTGCCGGTATTTTTGAAATGCTATAAAAGAGTGGTAAGTAGTACTTAATGCTCAGGACTTAAAATTATCAACAGTAAAGATGGAAGCTACAGACAAAAAAACAATTAAAGGCGGCGAGTTCTTAATCTCAGAAACCGCTTACCAGGATGTATTCATTCCTGAAGAATTTGATGAAGAACAACGGATGATTGCCCAGACCTGCCGGGATTTTCTGGCAGCGGAAGTTTATCCGCAACTAGACCGGATTGATACCCAGGAAGAGGGCCTGATGCCTTCCTTAATGGACAAGGCCGGAGAACTGGGAATTTTGGGGGTTTCTATTCCTGAACAGTATGGTGGTTTTGGTAAGAATTTCAATACCTCAATGCTGGTTGCGGATGTGATCGGTGCGGGGCATTCTTTTGCCGTAGCCCTATCTGCGCATACCGGGATAGGTACCTTGCCAATCCTGTACTATGGAAATGATGCACAAAAAGACAAATACATTCCTAAACTGGGCACCGGGGAGTGGAAAGCGGCATATTGCCTGACAGAGCCTAATTCAGGCTCGGATGCCAATTCGGGCAAGACCAAAGCCAAACTGTCGGAAGACGGCAAACATTATGTGATCAATGGACAGAAAATGTGGATCACCAATGGTGGTTTTGCAGATGTATTTATCGTGTTCGCTAAAATAGATGATGATGCCAACCTGACGGCTTTCATTGTAGAAAAGGAATTTGGCGGAATTACCATGAACCCTGAAGAACATAAGATGGGCATCAAGGGCTCTTCGACCAGGCAGGTGTTTTTCAACGACTGCCCGGTGCCGGTAGAGAACATGTTGTCTGAGCGCCAGAATGGTTTTAAGATTGCGGTAAATATATTGAATATCGGTCGGATCAAGTTGGCCGCTGCGGCTATAGGGGCTTCGAAGGCTGTTATAGATACTGCAGTGAACTATTCGAATGAAAGGATCCAGTTTGACCGTCCGATTTCCAAATATGGTGCAATCCGGTTTAAACTGGCTGAAATGGCGGCAAAGGTATACGCGGTAGAATCGGCAAATTACCGTGCAGGACAGAACATCGACGATGCCTATGATGCACTTGTGGCAGGCGGCATGGACGAAGCTAAGGCAAAACTGAAATCTACAGAGCAATTTGCAGTTGAATGTGCCATCCTGAAAGTATGGGGCTCTGAAGCCCTGGATTATGTGGTAGATGAAGGGGTGCAGATCTATGGCGGTATGGGCTTTTCAGCCGATGCACCAATGGACCGGGCCTACAGGGATGCGAGGATCAACAGGATTTTTGAAGGTACAAACGAGATCAACAGGCTACTGACCGTAGACATGATGCTGAAGCGTGCGATGAAGGGTGAACTGGACCTGATGACCCCGGCAACTGCGGTAGCGGCTGAACTGATGTCGATACCTGATTTTGGTGAGGAAGATGATACGCTGTTTGCTGCAGAGAAAAAGATCATCAGGAACCTGAAAAAGGCAACCTTGATGGTGGCGGGAGCAGCGGTACAGAAGCTCATGATGAGCCTTTCCAAAGAGCAGGAAATTTTGATGAACATTGCCGACATGGCCAGCTATGTTTATGTGGCAGAATCGGCCATGCTCCGCACGGAGAAGCTGGTGAGCCTGAGGGGAGAGGCTGCTTGTGAAGGTCAGCTGAACCTGATGCGCATGTATTTTGTGGAAGCTGTAGATGCAGTGCAAAAAGCCGGTAAGGAAGCACTGTGGGCATTTGCAGAAGGCGATGAACAGCGCATGATGCTGGTGGGACTGCGCAGGTTCACTAAAATGGAGGCTTTCAACGTGAAAGAAACCAGGCAAAAAGTGGCGCAACAAATGATTGCTGCCAATAAGTATTGCTATTAAACCCATACGATATTCATTTAAACTGAGCGCCTTTACCTCTGTAAGGGCGTTTTTTTATGCAATTGTTAAAAATGGTTAAAAATTGCGCCGTCCCTAATAAAAGAGTATTTTTGTGCCTTATGTTCAAAAGCAGGCTTTTATTGGGGATTTCTGTAGCGCTCGGCATGTTTGTCGCCTGCGAGAAGGCAGTTCCATACGATGAAGGTGCCCAGCTTGCCATAGATGATGCGGCCATCAAGGCATGGATTGCCAAAGATACGGTCACTTTTACCAAGCATGAAAGTGGAGTTTATTATAAGGTAATTCGGTCCGGGACAGGGACAAAGTCGATCACAGTGGATGACACTTTGTTAGTGCAATATGAAGGCCGGATACTGGCTGCTGATTCCTCGTTTATTGCTTCGACGGAAACGGATACCTCCAGGATTGTGCTGAATGCCGTAATGCCCGGCTGGCAGAAGGTGGTGCCTTTGATCAAAGCGGGAGGGGCAATTCGCATGATCGTTCCCTCTACATTGGCTTACCGAAACATACCGGTAAGTTATGGAACTTTATATCGCCAGAACCTGCCCCCAAATTCGATACTGGATTTCAGTGTCAACCTGAGAAAAGTAAAATATAAAAAGTAAATAATTAAAATAGAATATGTTAAATAAAATATCCTCATATGTCTTCACCTTATTGGGAATGATCGTTGTGATGAGTTCTTGCAAGAAGGATTATGAGTCAATTCAAAATATAGACCAGGCTAAAATCCAGGAGTATTTTTCGAAAAACAACATTACGGCAAAACCAGATCCGGACGGATCTGGATACTACTACCAAATCCTGACCCCGGGAACGGGAACTACTTTCAGTAACAAGGACTCCGTATTATACTATGTAACCGTTAAGTCTTTACTAAACGGAACGGTGTATTACAGTACGCCTGCAAATACCAATATCGGAACTTTCGTGGGATACACCAATGGTCTGATCGGCTTGGCTAATGCCAGCGGGATCAGACGTGCAATACAGGAACTAAAACCTGGTGGCTCAGCAAGGATCGTATTGCCTTCTTACCTGGGTTTTGGTAAAAATGGAAATACAAGCTATGGTGTACCTTCCAATGAAATCCTGGAAGTACTGGTAAATACCTACCCTGAAAGGACACAAAGGAAGCTTGATAATCGCCTGATCAGTCAGTATATCGCAGCAAAAGGACTAACTGCAACGAAAGATTCATCTGGTGTGTATTACGTGGTAGTACAACAAGGCACTGGAACGGAACCGATAGATATGAATACAAATCTTAAAGCTAATTATACGGGCCGTTATTTGAATGGAACTGTATTTGATTCAAGTACAGATGGCACATTTAGCTTTACCATTGCTCCCCTGACCGCGAATTGGGATGTGCTGACCAGATTTAAGAAAGGTGCAAAACTAAGACTGTTTATCCCTTCTTCAGAAGCATATGGCACCGCGGGCACAACGGGTGTTTTACCTAATGCCATTCTGGATTTTGATATCGAAATTTTAGAAGTAACGAATTAATAAAAAAGTTTAGGAAGCCAGAGCTTCCTTAAAAACTTTTAAGATCCTTTCCCTTGCAAAAGCATGATCAACTATCGGTTGGACATGCTTTTTTTGTTGATACTCAGGCAGCCATTTGTTGATGTACTTGAAATCTGGATCAAATTTCTTTGTCTGTAGCTCCGGGTTGAATACCCGGAAATAGGGTGCTGCATCATTACCACAACCACAGGCCCATTGCCAGCCGCCCACATTGCTGGCCATTTCATAATCCAGTAGTTTCTCTGCAAAATAAGCCTCTCCCCAGCGCCAGTCGATCAGTAAATGCTTGGTCAGGAAGCTACCCACGATCATGCGCACCCGGTTGTGCATGTATCCTGTTTGGTTGAGCTGCCTCATGCCTGCGTCCACGATCGGGTATCCCGTCATTCCATCACACCAGGCCTTAAACTCCTGCTCGTCGTTTCTCCATTTGATGTTGTCATAGGCCGGCTTAAAGGAATGATTTGTGGTATGCGGAAAATGCCAGAGGATCATCATGTAGAAGTCGCGCCAGGCCAGTTCCGACAGCCATTTGTCTGCTTTTTGTTTCAGGGCTTCCCTGGCGGCATGACGGATGCTGATGGTTCCAAAGCGCAGGTGCAGGCCGATGTGGGTCGTGGCATCATCGGCAGGAAAGTCCCTGCGCTCCTCATAGCCCTGGAGTTTAGCCGCAAAATCCTCCGAAGGAAATTTCATTGCCGACCTTTCAAAACCCATGTGTTCCAGTGTCGGGATGTTTAATGGGCCGATTTGAAGAAGATTGTTCAGGTATTTCTTTACAGGATATTCCTTAACATAGAAATCGTTCAGCTTTTGCTGCCATTGCCTGAAATAAGGCGTGAAAACTGTGTAGGGTTTCCCATCGGCTTTGGTGATTTCTTCTTTTTCAAAGATCACCTGTTCTTTAAAACTCTTGAAACTAATGCCTTCTGAACTCAGGTATTCTGCTAGTGCATCGTCCCGTTCTTTGGCATAAGGTTCATAGTCCTGATTGGTAAATACGGATTTGACTTGGTATGTTTTCAATACTTCCTGCCAGGCCGCTTCCGGAGTTCCGTACTTTACCAGAATGGAAGAACCCAGAGATTGGAGTTCCGTATGGAGTTGATGTACTGTGTCGTGGATAAAGGTGAGCCTAGGATCGGTTTTATTGTCTAGCTTGTCAAGAATCTTCGTGTCGAAGATAAACAACAACAGGACAGGGTAGGGTGCCTTCAGGGCATGGTATAAGGCTGCATGGTCTTCTAAGCGGAGGTCCCGTCGCAGCCAGCATATGCTGATCTCTTTTTTACTCATTTGCTGTAAATATCGGCTAAAGCATCTTCAAGACGGGTAAATTTGAAAATAAATCCTGCATCGAGCAGTTTTTGGGCAGAAGCATTGGTGCTGAGTGTGACCACTGCGCTCATCTTTCCTAGGATCATTTCCAATACTTTTTCCGGAACCTTTAAAGGCCATACCGGCCTGTTTAGCGCCTTTGCGATGGCTTTTGTTAAGGTAGCATTGGTAACCGGGAAAGCTGCGCAGGCATTGTATGCGCCCTGGTAGCCGGGCTCGTTTACTGCCTCGACAAACATGTTGACGATGTCGTCTATATGCACCCAGGGAATCCATTGCGCGCCTGTACCCAGCGCTGCGCCTGCAAAATAGCGGATGGGTTTGTCCATTGAAGCTAAGGCGCCTTCTCCCCTTGCAAGGATAAAGCCAATGCGAAATTTGACGACCCGGATGCCCATCGATTCACCTTCATCTATGGCATCTTCCCATAATTTGCAGCAGCGGGCCATGAAGCCTGTACCAGTTCCGGAATCTTCTTGGAGGATCTCGTCGGCACGGTCGCCATAATAACCCACAGCTGATGCAGAGATGAAAGTTTTCACCTGGCTGCCCTGTTCCCTGATGGTTTTGTACAACAATTCGGTGCTCTTGACCCGGCTGTCTATGATCTGCTGTTTGCGCTCTTTCGTCCATTTCTTTTCAGCGATCGGTTCACCCGCCAGGTGGATGACCGTATCTATGCCGGCCATGCAGGCGGGGTCTATCGTTTGGTTGTACACGTCCCAAAGAAAGACTTTCGCGTTTTTTACAGGGGCATTCTTTCTGGACAGAATGGAAATGTCATGCCCCAATCCATGTAATGCTTTTATGAGTTGCTTGCCAACTAAACCGGTAGCACCGGTAATTAAGATTTGCTTCTTCATGTTAAAATAACCTGAGGTTTGTGCTTTAGTTTCAAAAAGCTGGGTTAAATTACAATAATTTGTTTTGCTTATGTAAATATTGCATAAGGGATTCGCCCTAAGCTAATAAAACCTATATTTTTGTTGATTAGTTAAACAGCGCTACAGGGAATTTTATCATGTCTAAGAAAATACTGGTTTGGTTTAGGAATGATCTACGCTTACACGACAATGAAATGTTGGTTGAGGCAATCGCTAAGTCGGACAGTATTCTTCCCGTCTATTTCTTCGATCCACGCTATTTCATCAATACCAGTTTCGAAACCGCGAAGACCGGTAAGATCAGGGCCCAGTTCCTATTGGAAAGTATTTTATCTCTGAGAAAGGCTTTTCAGGAAAAAGGCGGCGATATCCTGTTGATACAGGGGAAGCCGGAAGATCATTTTTCTGAACTTGTGGAACGCTTTGAGATTGCTGAAGTCTACCACCACCGCGAGGTAAGTCCGGAAGAGACAGCGGTGTCGGCCAGTGTAGAAGATGTACTTTGGAAACAACGCATCAACCTGAAACACTTTATAGGGCATACCTTATATAATAAAGAAGACCTGCCTTTTCCCATTAAAGATATTCCTGATGTTTTTGCCCAGTTTAAAAAGAAAACTGAACGGGATGCGATCGTGAAGGCTTGTTTTGAGGTGCCTGATCAGATTGCTTTTGTGGAGAATGCGGTTTGGGGAGAGGTCCCCGGACTTGCTGACCTGGGCTTTGAAGAGGAACTGTCTGCAGCGTGTTATAGTACAGGTGGAGAGGACCAGGCATTGATGCATTTGACTGAGTTGCTCGCTACGGGATCTTTTATTTACAACAAGCCGGTTAAAAATACTCCGGATAAAGAAGGTTTTTCCTCCAGGTTATCGGCCTGGCTGGCTTTTGGCTGTTTATCGCCGCGTAAAGTTTACTGGCAGGTGAAAGAGGCGGAAGCATTGCATGGTAGCCATCCAAATTTTAACCAGGTATTGCTGGGCCTGCTTTGGAGGGACTATTACCGGTTTATGTTTAAAAAACATGGACTAAAGTTTTTTCAGGAAAGCGATTTTGAGGAATTGATCCAGGCGCCTGTAGCTACGGATGACGAACTTACATTGCAATGGAAAGCGGCCAGTACAGGGCATCTGCTGGTAGACCGCTATATGCAACAACTGAATGAAACCGGTTTTATTACTTTTCCGGCAAGGTTGCTGGTAGCGACTTTCCTTGTTCATGTTTTTAAAATACACTGGACAAAAGGAGCTGCTTATTTTGAGGAAAAGCTGATCGATTACTCACCTGCAAGTAACTGGGGCAATTGGGCCAGTGTTGCGGGAGTCGGTTTAGACCTCAAATCGAAAAATACTTTTGATCTGGAAAAACAAATGAAAATTCTTGATGTTGCAATAACGACAGTTGTTTAGAAAGCCAGTTGGGACTATCATAAACCAAAAAGTTAAACAAAACTTATATTTTTGAAGGAGTTGTTTAACTTTTGTTGTAAATAGCAGTGTGAAAATATTCTCCATAAGTGATATCGAAGGCCTCATAGGCATTAAAGCACATACCATAAGGGCATGGGAGGTGCGTCATGGCCTTGTTCCGCCAAAACGAACGCAGACCAACATCAGGTATTATGATGAGGAAGACCTGAAGATGCTGCTCAATATAGTCGCTTTAAATGAGAATGGCTATAAGATCAGCAAGATTGCAAAAATGAGCAAAGCACAGGTCACAGATTTGGTTACCCAGCTCAAATCGGACTGGAACAATGATTCTGTGCAAATGATCGGTCTTTCTAAGGCAACCATCGCTTATGATGAAGAAGCATTCTCCGCTATTCTTGCCGGATGTATTTCGGAAATGGGCCTGATCAAAACGATGGACCTGGTGCTCTTCCCTTTTATGAAGCGGGTAGGGATGCTTTGGCAGACAGGAACGATAGAGCCTTCGCATGAGCATTTTGCAGCCAACCTGATCCGAGACAGGATCATTGTGGAGATTGATAAACTGGAAAAACCAAAAATTGCGAATCCAAAACGTTTTCTGCTTTTCTTACCAGAGGCAGAGATGCACGAAACGGGTTTGTTATTCGCCCGGTACCTCCTGAAAAAATGTGGTCAGGATACCCTCTACCTCGGACCTGAAGTGCCTTATGCCGACCTGAAAAAGGTGGTGGAATCTTATCATCCTGACTATGCATTTATAGTCCTGACCTCCCTAAATCTTGGAAGGGATATCAATAAAATTATCGGTAAAGTGATGGATAATCTGAACGTGCCGCTGTTGGTGGCAGGAAGTTTGATATCAGAATTTGATATTCTTGTAAAAGATCGACTTACACCGCTCAAAAATGTCTGTGACATGGTCGAGTTTCTTGAAGAATTATAAAGAAGTTTGCCTGTTATTAAAGGTAAAAGTCCTAATTTTGCAACACTTATACCAATTCATACATAATGGATAATTTATCTTATCTCAATGGCGCCAACGCCGAATACATAGAATCCTTATATCAATCTTATACAGAAGACCCTAATTCAGTTGAATTTGGCTGGCAAAAGTTCTTTGAAGGCTTTGACTTCGGTCGGGGATCTTCCGGGAATGAAGTCAGTGCAGATACTCCTGAACAGTTTCTAAAGGAAATTAACGTACTGAACCTGATCAATGGATACCGTCAACGCGGGCATTTGTTTACACAGACGAATCCGGTAAGGGAAAGACGTCAGCATCTGCCTACCCTGGATATTGAGAACTTCGGTTTATCGAAAACTGACCTCGATGTTGTATTCAATTCAGGAATTGAAATCGGAATCGGTGCTGCGAAATTAAGCGATATCATCGCTTTCTTAAAACAGACCTATTGCCGGTCTATCGGAGCGGAGTATAAATATGTTCGTACGCCTGAGGTATTGAGGTGGATTGAGGGAAAAATGGAAAGTGTACGCAATACACCAAATTTTTCGATTGATGAGAAGAGAAGAATCCTTAAAAAACTGAATGAAGCTGTAAGTTTTGAAAACTTCTTAGGCACCAAGTTCCTTGGGCAAAAAAGGTTTTCCCTGGAGGGTGCAGAATCGCTGATTCCAGCTTTGGATTCGGTAATTGAAAAAGGTGCTGAACTGGGCATTGAGGAATTTGTAATTGGTATGGCGCACCGCGGACGTTTGAACGTGCTGGCTAATATCATGCAAAAGACCTATAAAGATATTTTTGCTGAATTTGAGGGTAAGGGCTACAGTGCAGAATCTCCTTTCGGTGGTGATGTGAAATATCACCTGGGTTATTCGACAGATGTTACAACCAATAACGGTAAAAATGTACACTTGAGTTTGTGTCCGAACCCATCGCACCTGGAAACGGTAAATGGTGTGGTAGAAGGCATGACGCGTTCTAAAATAGATTTCAAATACGGTGGCGATGATGCACGCATTGCGCCGATCCTGATCCATGGTGATGCATCTGTAGCCGGGCAGGGGATTGTCTATGAAGTGATCCAGATGGCTGGATTAGACGGTTATAAAACTGGTGGTACCATTCACCTGGTCATCAACAATCAGATTGGTTTCACCACAAACTTCAAAGATGCGCGTACGAGTACCTACTGTACAGATATTGCTAAAGTGACCCTTTCACCGGTTTTCCATGTGAACGGAGATGATCCTGAAGCTTTAGTATATGCCATTAACCTGGCCATGGAATACCGTCAGAAATATAAAAATGATGTGTTTGTCGACATTCTGTGCTATAGAAGATTCGGACACAACGAGTCTGATGAGCCTAAATTCACACAGCCATTACTATACAAAAGCATTGAAAAACACGCAAATCCACGTGACATCTATATCCAGCAATTGATTGGTGAAGGTAAAATGGAAGCAAGCCTGGCGAAGGAAATGGAAAAAGAATTCCGTAGCATTTTGCAGGAGCGCCTGAACGAAGCGAAAGAAATTACTTCTACTTATCAGGATGTTAAATTCGGTGGTGCATGGTCAGACATGCGTATTGCAACCCCTCAGGATTTTGAAACTTCACCAAATACTGCGGTTAAGAAAACAACCTTATTGGAAATCGCGAAAAGGATCAGTACACTTCCAACAGATAAAAAATTCTTTAAGAAGATTGAAAAGCTTTTTGAGGAGCGTAGTAAAATGGCAACCACCAGTCATGTTTTCGACTGGGCTATGGGAGAGCAATTGGCTTACGGTACGCTATTGGCGGAAGGAAAGCGGGTTCGTTTGAGTGGACAGGATGTGGAACGTGGTACATTCTCTCACCGCCACGCGGTGATTACCCTGGAAGATTCGGAAGAAGAGTATATCCCATTGGCAAATATTTCAGAGCAACAGGCTCCTTTTGATATTTATAATTCGCACTTATCGGAATACGGGGTACTTGGTTTTGAATACGGCTATGCAATGGCCAATCCAAACGCCCTGACGATATGGGAAGCACAGTTCGGAGATTTCTTTAATGGGGCTCAAATTGTTGTAGACCAATATATAGCGAGTGCAGAAACCAAATGGCAACGTGAAAATGGTTTGGTGATGCTATTGCCTCATGGTTATGAGGGACAAGGTCCTGAGCACTCTTCTGCAAGGATTGAGCGCTTTATGGAGCTTTGTGCTGACTATAACATGCAGGTAACCAACTGTACAACACCTGCGAACTTCTTCCATGCACTTCGCAGACAGTTCAAGCGTGATTTCAGAAAACCTTTGGTCGTGTTTACGCCGAAGAGTCTCTTGCGTCATCCTGCTTGTGTATCTCCTTTGGAAGATTTTACCGATGGTAAATTCCTGGAGGTGATTGATGATGCAAATGTAAAAGCTGCGGCAGTGAAAAGGGTATTGTTCTGTACAGGTAAGATCTATTATGAACTGCTGGAGAAGCAAACTAAAGACGAGATCAAGGATGTAGCCATTGTACGTGTAGAGCAATTGTATCCTACTCCTGTAGCACAAATGGAAGCTGTTTATAAAAAATATAAAAATGCTGAAGAGGCAGTTTGGGTACAGGAAGAGCCTGAGAACATGGGTGCATGGCCATACCTGCTGCGCAGATTGAGAAAAACTTCTTTTAATGATATCGAAGTGATCTCGAGAAAAGAAAGCAGCAGTACGGCAACTGGATTTGCAAGACAGCATGCTGATCAGCAGGCTTACATTCTGGCCAAGGCTTTTGAGGTGCCGGTTACCGAAAAAGAGCAGAAGATCGCTAAAAAATCCGTGAGTAAAGTATATAATGTAGATTAGAAAAAATAATACATCAGTTATGAGTATAGAAATAAAAGTTCCGCCAGTAGGTGAATCGATAACCGAAGTTGTTTTATCGCGTTGGGTGAAAAACGATGGTGATGCAGTAGAAATGGATGAAGTGATTGCCGAATTAGAATCTGATAAAGCGACTTTTGAGTTAACTGCGGAACAGGCCGGAACTTTAAAAACAGTAGCAGCGGAAGGTGATACACTTGCCATTGGTGCTGTAGTTTGCAAAATTGAAGATGGTGGTGCCGCACCGGCAAAAGCCAAAGAAGAGGCGGCTCCGGCTGCTGAGGCACCAGTTGCCGCTGCGGATAAATCTGCTGCACCGGTAGCAGAGAAATCTGGCGAAAGCTATGCGACTGGTACCCCATCCCCTTCTGCTGGCAAAATCCTTGCTGAAAAAGGAGTAGATGCCGGATCTGTAAAAGGAACAGGTGTAGATGGACGCATCACTAAAGAAGATGCCTTAAACGCACAGAAAGCGGCACAGCCAGCAGCTAAAGCGGAGGCTCCAAAGGCAGCAGCCCCTGCAGCAGTGGCCGGATCCAGAAATGAGCGTAAAGAAAAAATGTCGCCATTGCGCAAAACGGTAGCCAAACGTTTAGTAGCGGTGAAAAATGAGACAGCCATGTTGACCACGTTCAATGAGGTAAACATGAAGCCGATCATGGATCTGCGTGGTAAATATAAAGATCAGTTTAAAGAGAAATTCGGTGTTGGTCTTGGCTTTATGAGCTTTTTTACCAAAGCGGTATGCGAGGCATTGAAAGATTTTCCTGCGGTAAATGCACGTATTGATGGTGAATCCATCATTTACAATGACTTTGCTGATATTTCGATTGCAGTTTCTGCACCTAAAGGATTGGTAGTTCCGATCATCAGGAATGCAGAGAGCATGAGCCTGGCGCAGATCGAGAAAACAGTGATCGAGCTGGCTACTAAAGCACGCGATAGTAAATTGACAATTGAAGAAATGACAGGTGGTACGTTCACCATCACCAACGGTGGTGTGTTTGGCTCTATGATGTCTACTCCGATCATCAATGCCCCTCAATCAGCAATCCTGGGTATGCACAACATCATCGAACGCCCCATAGCGGAAAAAGGTGAAGTGGTGATCAGACCAATGATGTATGTAGCGCTATCCTATGACCACAGGATCATCGATGGAAGAGAGTCTGTTGGATTCCTGGTTCGGGTGAAACAATTGCTGGAAGACCCTGCAAGATTGCTTTTGGGAGTTTAATCCAGTTTATTTATAATAAAAAAAAGGTCGTGATGTGATTCACGACCTTTTTTTATGCTGTTATTTTGCCTTGATGAAATCCGGAACTTTAGTGGTTCGCAGGTACTCATTGAATAAGGACTGTAACTTTAAACCGCTTTCCTTGATGATGTAGTCCTCAATTTGTTTGGTCGTCACTGTCTGGTGATAAAATGTTTTGTTGAGTCCGCGTAAGATGCGTCTGAATTTTTCATCATTATTGATGAGCTGACGGATGTTGTGGATCATATTTGCCCCTTTATAATACATATCACCAGAGCCTTCGCTATTCACATTATAATCCCCAATGATGGGAATGTCATTGGCGATGTTTTGACGGATGCCGATTACATATTCATTTGCTGCCTTTTTACCATAAAGACTTTCGATAAACAAGGCTTCAGAATAATTGGTGAAACTCTCATGAATCCACATGTCGGCGATATCTTTGGAGGTGATGTTATTGCCAAACCATTCATGTCCGCTTTCATGAACGGTAATGAAATCGAACTTAAGTCCCCAGCCACTGCCGGAGAGATCACGTCCTAAATAACCCTTTTTGAACTGATTGCCATAAGCGACTGCGCTCTGGTGTTCCATGCCCAGGTGTGGTGCCTGCACCAGCTTGTAACCATCCTCGTAAAAAGGGTAGGGGCCAAACCAGTGCTCAAATGATTTTAGCATGGGTTTTACATCTGCATTCCAATGCGGACGGGCTTGGGTACTGTCTTCTTTCAACGCCCAGAAATCAAGGGAAAGATTTCCTTTTTCTCCTTTGTACTGGTCTTTCCAATGCGCGTATTTTCCGATATAAAGTGTTACGTTATAGTTGTTGATGGGATTGGAGACAAACCAATTGTACTGTGTGTAGCCCTCTGGTTTTTCGACAACATTCCTGAGTCGTCCGTTGGATACATCCTGCAGGCCTTTAGGGACGCTGATGCTGATCATCATGCTATCGACTTCGTCGCTCTGGTGATCTTTATTGGGCCACCAGGAGCTCGCCCCGAAACCCTGACAGGCTACTGATACCCAGGGGTTGCCTGACCTGTCTTTGCTGAAGATGAAGCCGCCGTCCCAGGGTGCTCTTTTGGCAATCACCGGATTGCCGGAATAGAAAACCTTGAAACTTGATTGGCTACCCTTTTTTATTGCTGTTGGAAAGGTCAGGAACACAGCATTAAATTCCCTTTTAAACGGAATTTCTGCGCCCATATAAACAACCTTCTCTATCTTCAGGTTACTGAAGAGGTCAAATTGTAGCTGGTCGAATGCCCGAGTTGCAGTAAAACGAAATTCGTTGCTCCCGCTGATGAACTTATTGTCGATATCGACCTTGACGTCCAGGTGGTAATAATTAAGGTCGTAGCAAGTTCTGAGGGGTGTCAATGCACCTCTGAGTGAATCTGCCCTCGTGTACTTATGCCTGCCATCCATAAGTTGTGCAGATGCAAGTTGACTCATCAACAATGTCAGGACTATATTGAATATTCTTTTCACGGTCTTAGGGTTTTAATACAGATACGGTAATGGCAGAGGCATTGTTGACATCATGGAAAATGCGGTGTGTGGCTTTTTTGAAATCAGCCGGTTCAGCCTGGTAGATGTCCATGAACTGCTGTGGATTTCTGTCCGCCAGGGGAAACCAGGAGTTCTGAATCTGGATCATGATCCGGTGGCCTTTTTTGAAAGTATGCGCGACATCGGGCAGGGTATAGTTGACTTTAGTGACCTGGTCGGGAACCATCGCTTCCGGTTTTTCAAAGCTGTTGCGGTATTTCCCGCGCATGATCTCTCCGCGAACCAGCATCTGATAACCAGCCATTAATATTCCCTTTGGATTGGGGGCGGGTGTAACAGCATCTTCCGGAAAAACATCTATCAGCTTGACCACATAATCGGCATCAGAGCCTGTAGTCGAGACGACCAATTTAGCCAGAATAGGACCGGTGAGGGTAATGTCTTCAGTCAAAGGGTCTGTTTGAAAGACCTTAACATCTGGTCTGCGTGCAGCAAAACGCTGATCATCGATCATGTATTCACGTGTCCTTTTTGCCTGTATCCCGTCCTGGTAAGGGACCGGTGCATTGGGATCGCTTACATATTCATCCCAGCTGTCTGTGCGGCCTACCTTTTCAAAGCTCAGCTTGCCATTGGGCTGCAGGTATAAAGTCCTTTCTTCTGTTTCTTTTGGAGGCCAGGTATTGAATCCCTTCCACTCATTGCTGCCGGTAATGAAGATATTTGCTTCAGCAGTTTTAAAATCACCATCACCTTTCAGGTAATGCTTAAAAAATGGCAGTTCGAATTTCTCCTGGTACTGGATACTTGTCGGTTGCCCAAAAGGAATGTCCCCAAAGCTGGAACCATCACTGCGTACCCAGCCACCATGAAACCATGGGCCAGCTACCAATATGTTGTTGGCTCCCGGATTTTGTTTTTCTATCGCCTGATAAGTTGCAAAGGTGCCATAAGCATCTTCAGCATCAAAGAAGCCTCCGACAACCATTACCGCGGGCTTAACACCTTTCAGGTGCGGCTGGATATTCCTGGCCTTCCAGAAGGTGTCCAGGTTCGGATGTGCAAAGAGGTTGTTCCAAAAGCGGATGCTGTCGGCAAAGTATTTTTCTTTCAGGTTTTTCACTGAACCTGATTCCAGGTAGAAGCGGTAGTTGTCTGCAATGGGAAACTGAAAACCTTTGGGGCCTTTATCCGGGGTGATCGGTTTTGGTCGTGGTACACCAAAGCTGCTCATGAAGCCAAAGGCGTCCATGAGGAACAAAGCCCCATTATGATGAAAATCGTCGCCGATAAACCAATCGGTGACCGGTGCTTGTGGAGAAACCGCTTTCAAAGCAGGATGTGCTCCCGGTAGTGATGTTGTGGAATAAAAGCCGGGATAGGAGATGCCGTAGATTCCCGCCTTTCCATTGTTGTTTTTGATGTTTTTTACCAGCCAGTCAATGGTGTCAAAGGTGTCAGAACTCTCATCAATGTCTTTTTTTGATTTTTTATTGGCTACATGAGGTCTGATGTCATCAAAATTGCCTTCGCTCATCCAGCGGCCCCTGACATCCTGATAAACGAAGATAAAGCCTTCACGCATTTCCGCGGGAAAATTCCCCAGGCTGGTCTTGTATTTGTCCTCGCCATAAGGTGCACAGGTATATGGGGTCCTGTTAATTAAAAATGGATATTTCTTGCTTTGGTCTTTCGGGAGATAGATCGAAGTGAACAATTTTACACCATCGCGCACGGTGATGAAACGTTCAATCTTCGTGTAGTTTTCACGAACGTAAGCTGAATCTGTCTGTTGCGCGAAAAGGGGCGACAATGTGCATACAGAGACAGCAGTAAGCCATAGAGATTTGAAAAAAGTCATGATGATGGTGTTGGTTGCTTAAAACTCAAATATAGCAAATGAAAATCTTTCAGCAGAGATTGTCGTAATTTGTCGGAAGATTTACATTCTTTGCAATTAGCAACGTATTTCGGGATAGGTTTACTAACTTTGTGGCACAAAAAATATCCTTAATATGCAATACGATGTAGTTGTAATTGGCTCGGGCCCGGGCGGTTATGTAGGAGCAATCAGATGCGCTCAGTTAGGCTTAAAAACAGCAGTGATAGAGAAATATAAAACCTTTGGCGGAACCTGCCTGAATGTAGGTTGCATCCCCTCCAAGGCGCTGTTGGATTCTTCGGAGCATTACCATAATGCTGCACACACTTTTAAGACACATGGCATTGACCTGAAAGACCTGAAAGTGGATATGCCACAGATGATTGCCCGTAAAAATGATGTCGTATCGCAAAATACCGCAGGGATACAATACTTGTTTAAAAAGAACAAGATCGATGCTTTCGAAGGCGTAGGATCTTTTGTAGATAAGAACACCATTAAGGTGACTAAAGCAGATGGCTCTACCGAGACCGTAACTGCGAAAAATGTGATCATCGCATCAGGATCTAAACCAACGGCACTTCCTTTCCTGCCAATCGATAAAAAGAGAATCATTACCTCAACCGAGGCATTGAATATCACTGAGGTGCCAAAGCAGATGATCGTCATCGGCGGTGGTGTAATTGGTCTGGAGCTGGGCTCTGTATATGCAAGATTGGGCACTAAGGTTTCTGTGATCGAATTCCTCCCTTCTATCATTGCCACTATGGATGCTGGTTTAGGTAAAGAATTGCAGCGTGTGCTGAAGAAATCTTTAGGCATGGAATTCTTTATGGGACATAAAGTGACTGGTGCTACTGTAAAAGGTGAAAAAGTTACGGTATCCGCAACCAATGCTAAAGGTGAAGAAGTGACATTCGATGCCGATTATTGCATTGTTGCTGTAGGACGTACAGCCTATACTGAAGGTCTTGGCCTGGAAAACATTGGAATTAAGGCTGAAGAGAGAGGGAATAAAATTCCTGTCAACGACCACCTGGAAACTTCAGTACCTGGAGTTTATGCCATCGGTGATGTCATCAAAGGAGCAATGCTTGCACATAAAGCAGAAGATGAGGGCGTATATGTAGCTGAGCGCATCGCCGGACAAAAGCCGCACATCAATTACAACCTGATCCCGGGTGTGGTGTATACCTGGCCAGAGGTTGCTGCTGTAGGTTATACGGAAGAGCAACTGAAAGCGCAAGGCGTTCAATATAAGGCAGGATCATTCCCTTTCAAAGCGAGTGGCCGTGCTAAAGCGAGTATGGATACAGATGGCTTTGTCAAAGTGCTGGCAGATGCCAAAACAGATGAGATTCTTGGCGTACATATGATTGGCCCACGTGCTGCAGACATGATCGCAGAAGCAGTGGTTGCTATGGAATTCCGTGCTTCAGCAGAAGATATCGCCAGAATTTGCCATGCTCACCCAACCTATACAGAGGCACTTAAAGAAGCAGCAATGGCCGCTACTGAAAACAGGGCAATACATATTTAAAATATTCTACAATATTTTTGAAGCCACAGATCATTCTGTGGCTTTTTGCTTTAAATGAGGGTAAGTTTCATGCAATACTTTGATAGCGATTTCAATCAGCCTCAAATGCTCATAGTCGTGACCATGTTGTACCTCCACATTGATGTACGGGATCTTTTTATACATGGCATATACAGAGAGCGAACCGTCTTCCGGTCCACCTTCCGATTGTAAGACCACGTTCACATTCTGCTTCTTGAAGTTGTTAAATAATGCAAGCTCAGTCACCAGGATCAGGTCGTCGGGATCCATCTCAAAGTTGACATGCACCGAATCTGCTGTTTTTTCCAGGGGATAACCTTTCAAATAAGAAGTGATGCCAAAGCCGCCGTCTGCATTGTTATGCAGGGTAAACATGTAGCCATGCTGATCGGCACGGTAATAATCCAGTACAGACCTGGAAGTCTCCTGTAGTTTTTCTACTACCTCATCGCTGTCTATATTGCCATACTTTTCCAGACCCATTACGATTCCTTCGTAGGAGTAAATGCTATTGGGATCCGTCTGAAAGTTCAGCCCTTTATGGGCAAACTTATAGTTTCTGGTATTTCCGTACTGACTGTCAATGATTGTGCCTCCGCTAAATCTAATGTATTCAAAGGCGGCCCTGATGCCGGTATCTTCATCGTCATGAATGGCCAGAAAATGGATGTTTGGCTTTCCATAGCTGTATTTGACCAGATTGATCTTGAGGTTATTGAGCTGGATAACCGAGGTGTCGGTTTGGATGCCTTCAAATACCGGAGGATGTTGGGCTTGGGAAAAAAGTGTGCAGCAAAATATAAATGTGGTTAAAAGAATGTATTTCAGCATGATGAGTTTAAGACAACAAAATAATTATAATTGTTTTAGACCCAAATAAAAAAGAGGAACTTTTTAGGGTTCCTCTTTTAAAAGTATGATGTTGGAAGATTAATGGCCGTGATCAAGATCGTACTCCAGTACGTCCTTGTGATCATATGGCTCAACCATCAATTCATCAATGGTTTTTCCTTTTTTGTTGAATCCAAATTTGTCCAGCATCCTGTCGAAGATCAGGTACACTACCGGCACCACAATCAAAGTCAGGAATAAAGAACTGGTCAGACCCCCTACAATAACCCATGCAAGACCATTTTTCCATTCCGCACCGGCACCGCTGGCCAACGCAATTGGAAGCATACCGAATACCATGGCAATGGTGGTCATCAAAATTGGACGCAGACGGGCGTGGTTGGCCAATACCAATGCCTCCTTAGTGTCTTTACCTTCCGCTTTCAGGTGGTTGGTAAAATCGACTAGGATAATCGCATTTTTCGCTACCAGACCCATAAGCATGATCAGACCAAGGATCGTAAAGATACCGATAGAGTTGTTGGTCAGTGCCAATGCCAGCAAGGCTCCAATTAACGCCAGAGGTAGAGAGAACATCACCACCAATGGGTACACAAAACTATCATATAAAGCTACCATGATCAGATATACCAGGATCACTGCAGCAAGCAAGGCAATACCCAATGTACCGAACCCTTCACTTTGATTTTCCTGATCACCAGCCCAGGTATAGCTTACACCTACTGGGGCTTTTAGGCTACCGTCCTTCTGTTTTTCTTCCAGTTTTGCCTGGAAATCGGTCACCACAGATCCCGTAGGTCTACCTATAGACTGAGCCTGAACGGATACAGAAGTAGATTTGTTCAGACGTTCCAATTGACTTGGACCAGAGCCCTCAGTGATATTTGCAAACTGTGACAGTTTAACCTGAGCACCCTTATCGTTTACGAAGATCAGGTTACGCACATCATCAATATCTTTTCTATTGAAATCCTGATATTGAATATTGATGTCATACTCGTATTCTCCTTTTCTGTATTTACCATCGGTGTTTCCGGCAAATGCGGTTTGCATCGTAGAACCTACCGTTGAGAGTGTCAGGCCTACAGCAGACATCTTATCTCTATCCACTTGGACATTGATCTCAGGTGTTCCTTTCTCTACGGAAAGCTTGATCTCCGTAGCACCCGGAATGGTTTTCAACAAGGCCTGAGCACCTTGTGCATAGCGTAAAACGCTGTCGAGGTCAGAGCCCATTACGACCAGACTGATTGGCGCATTCTCTGCGATACCTAAGATACTAATCGGTACAGTTTTTACTTTTGCACCTACCAGCTCCTTAGCAAGCGCACGACTCATTTTAGTAGCAAAGATATCGGATGATACGCCCTCGCGTTCTTTACGGTCTACCAATTTTACGTTGATCTCCGACTTGTACGCTGTAGCCTGTGTACCACCAAAATCGCCACTCGCCTGACCCACTGTGGTGATCAGTTGGGTGATTTCTGGTTGTTTACTTAAAAATGCTTCTGCTCTTTGGGTAAAGAAGTTGGTTTGCTCTAATGGAGCATCCTTCGGTAACTCAATCTGAACCAGGAACTCACCTTTATCCGATTTAGGGAAAAACTCAGATCCAATGAAACCAGCACCTAATAATCCGCATGAACTCAAGAATAGAACAAATACCCCGATCAGTGTAATTGCTTTATGGTTCAACGACCAGTTCAGGATATTGGTAATCCATAAGGTGAATTTCTTTAACTGTTTTTCGAACCATAGAATAAAGCGTCCAAATACGTTCTTGCCTTCAATGTGCTCCAACTTTCCATACCTTGAGAATAGCAGGGGAACGATAGTGAAAGAAGCGAGTAGAGAAAGTAATGTGGCAATGATTACCACTACGCAGAACTGGCGAAGGATGTTGGATACTAAACCCGAACTTACTGCAATCGGGAAGAACACAACTACAATTACAAAGGTGATAGAAACAACTGTAAAACCAATCTCTCGGGTTGCATCGGAGGCTGCTCTTACTTTGTTCTTGCCCATCTCCATATGTCGCTGGATGTTTTCCAAAACCACGATGGCATCATCCACCAGGATACCCACCACGAGGGATAGGCCGAGGAGCGACATCAGGTTTAATGTAAATCCAAAAAGACTGATTCCTATAAATGTCGCGATCAATGATGCCGGAATGGATACCATTACGATCAAAGCGTTACGTAAACTGTGTAAGAAGAACAACATCACGAAGGCAACCAATACTACCGCCAGGATCAAATCGTGGATTACCGCATCAGCAGATTCTAAGGTGAAAATCGAACTATCGTTGACAATTTTTATGTCCAGCTTATTTGCGGCATAGTCTCCTTTTAGTTTCTCGATAATGGTATGTACACCCTTACTTACTTCTACCGCATTCGCATCACTTTGTTTGATGATTTGTATAGCGATAGAGGCTTGTCTATTGATACGCGCTAGTTTTACGGTCTCTTTTTGAGAATCCTGAACATCGGCTACATCACCTAAACGAATTTGAGCCCCGTCTTTAGATGTCGTTAATACCAGGTTTCTCAACTCTTCTATATTTCTGTATTTCCCGGAAAGACGGATGAGCACATCCTGATTTTGCGTTTTAACACTTCCTGTAGGGAAATCTAAGTTAGAACTTAAAATCATTTGCTGCACTTGAGGTACAGCCAAGCCGTATCCTTGCAGTTTATCGGCATCCAGGGAGACTTGAATTTCACGCTCTGAACCACCTACCAGGTTTACCTGGGCAATACCACTTACCCTGGAGATTACCGGGGCAATCCTTTGGTCAATGAGATCGTAAAAAGTTACATCGTCCATGTTGGCAGATGCCGTCATGGTAATTACCGGTAAGTCATCCAGAGAGAATTTACTCAGGGAAGGTGTTTTTACATCTTCTGGTAAATCAGAAAGAATGGCGTTTACTTTACGCTGTGCATCATTCAGAGAGATATCAATGTTTGCTTTGTCCGTTAGGGTAATGGTAACGGTAGACAAACTCTCAAATGAAACGGCATTTATTTTCTTGATATTTTCCATCGAGGATACGGCATCCTCGATTTTCTTGGTTACTGTATTTTCGACCTCCGCAGGAGATGCACCTGGATAGATCGTCGAGATAGATACTACGTTGTTCGAGAACTTTGGAAGTAATTCATAACCCAACGAAAAGTAACTCAGTAGCCCCAACAGCGTAAGTGCGGTGAAAACCACAATTACCAAAGAAGGCCTTTTAATGGATATGTCTGTTATCTTCATTTTCTTTTTTTATTGCAGTAGTTTCCAGACTGCGTTATTGACTTCTATGAGTTCTTGACTATTTAACAATGCTCACGGCTGTGCCTTCAGCGAGGTTAATCTGTCCGCTGGTGATTACTGTTTCGCCTTCATTCAAGCCATCCAAAATTTCGACTGAATCACCAAGTATACGGCCCGTAACTACTTTACGAATTTTGGAAGTGTTGTTTGATTTATCGTATACAAATACCTGGTTGCTGCTCACACTTCCAACGAAAGAAGTACGCGGGATCAGGATGCTTGGAGCTTGTTTAGGGAATTTAAATACTGCAGTTCCGTACATACCAGCCTTCAGCGTGTTCTTATTGCTGTTCTCTACTTCAATTTCTATTGGGAAGTTCAATGTAGCATCAGCTTTTGCAGCGATGAAGGTTACTTTTCCGGAGAATTTATCTGTTGGGAACACAGAAGATTTGATTTCTATCTGATCACCAATTTTAAGGTTCGCAACTTGAGACTCATTGACATTCACTTTAAGCTTCAATTTAGATACATCAACGATCTCAAAAAGCTGGGTTCCAGGTGTACCTGAGACAAAAGCACCAACTTCGATGTAACGTTTATTGATGATACCGTTTATTGGAGATTTGATGTTGGCATCACTAACCCTACGCTGAGAAGCTTGTAATTTTAATTTTGCATTTCTGGTAGTCAGTTTAGCCTGATCCAATTGTTGTTGAGTCACACCACCTGTCTCAAATGAGCTCTGATAACGGGCTTCATCTCTAACCGCATTCTGATAAGTTGCCTCTGCAGTTTCTTTATCTGTGTTGATGATCTCTGCATCAATGCGCGCCAAAGGTTGTCCTTTACTCACGCGGTCACCCTCATCTACATATATCTTGCTCACCCTTCCTGAATTCTCAGACAGAAAGTTCAATTCCTGTTTAGGGATGAAATTACCGTTTGCACTAAAATCGAGGTCAATATTTTTTTTCTCTACCGCTGCAATCCGAACGGCAACTGCACCACCACCTTGTGCAATGTAGGCAGTTTTTGCTTCGTTTTTCTTTTTGTTGTTTGTTAAGACATAAGCTATTGCGCCCAGGGCTACAATAACGACAACAATTATGATAATTACTCTTTTCATTTCTATTGTGCTAGCGATTTAATATTTCCGTTTGATTTGATTAATTGTATTTCAGCGATTTTATAATTCAATAAAGCCTGATTATAGCTGTTTTGAGCAGAAGTCAATGCATTCTCTGTATCCAGCAGGTCCGTTAAGCTGGCAAGGCCATTGTTATAATTGTTTTGCGTGCTTCTGTAAATTTCATTGGCAAGCTCCACATTTTTCTTCTGAGCATTAATGGTGTTGATGCTGTTTTTCAATTGAATTTTTGCATTCTCATAAGCTAAATTCAAGGAGTTCGTTGACTGTCTTCTGTCTTCCTGGGCTTTTTTAATCTCCACATCTGCCTGACGGACTTTTGAGCGGGTTAGAAAACCATTAAAGATAGGAACCCTTAATGTAACTCCTATCGCAGAGGCATCGAATCCGATCGCATTTCTGTTGGAGGTCAGGAAATCGAAACTATTACTTTGACTGGAATAGGTATAGTTACCTGTTAAAGATAAATTAGGGTAGTATTCAGCAACATAAGCCTTACGCTGCAGGGAAAGTAGTTTGTCCTGAATGTCAAGGATCTTAAATTCTGTCCGGTTGCTCAAGGTTACGGAATCCGCAAGTTCTGGCAATCTGGTTACTTCCGTCAGTTCCGTTTTAGGCAGGACAATGTCGGTTTTTACCGGCATGCCCATAGAAAACTTCAATTGATTTTCCAGTTGCGTTATTGCATTGATGGTCTGCTCACGCTGAGTTTCCAGATTGGTAAGGTTGACCTTTATCCGATCCACATCGATTTTTTTCGCCAGACCATTTTGGTATTGATTAGAGATGATCTTTTCAATGACCCTTACATTTTTAATATTGGTGTCTACAACATTCAATTGCTGTCTGTTGACCAATACCTGGTAGTAATTATTGGCAACCAACTCGATCACTTGTTCGTCTGTAAGCTGGGCAACAAGGTTATAATATTCTTCACTTGATCTTGCCGCCTGCAATCCAGTAAATACTTGCTGGTTGAACAGCTGCTGGGACAATTGAACGCCGGCAGAAGAATTCCATTTCTGACCAAATTTAAGTGTCTGTGTTTGCCCGCCAAAATCAACGACCTGAGAACCTATGATGGCGTTGTAGGTCAAGCCTCCATTACCTGTGATCTGAGGTAAAGCCTGGGACCTGACTTCTTCCACTTTATATCTGCCTCCTTCTATATCCAATTTCGCTTTGCGTGCATTTACACTGTTTTGCAAGGCGTAATTTAGAGCCTCCTTCAGCGTCAGTGTCTGTTGCGCCATCGCAGCGTTGGACAGTACCAATCCCAGCAAGAGCAATGGAATTGTTTTTATCTGTTTGATTATGGTATTCATATGGTATTATTTCTATTTATTTTAATCCTTTGACGAATATGTTTGATAGGTCGATTTGTTTTTCAAGCATGGTTTTCATCTCTTTTTTACTCGGAAATAACTCTTTGTTGCCATGAAGAATGCAAAGCGAAGTAATTCCGGCCATAGATTCCAGGTAAAGCTCTGCCATTTTTTCTGTGTTGATCATTCCAATCTCACCCTTTTCTATAGCTTGCTCAAATATGGCTGCATGATACCGTTGGTTTTTCTCCTTCATTTCCATGAAGTGTTTTTTCAGCTCATCTGAATTCAATGAGGAATCAGGACTGCCCCCGGAGAGATGGAGCATATAATACTTTTGAAAGAAACGATGCCTGATTTCAATAAAAGATACCAATAGGTCACTAAGAGAAATGTCGGTGTACGGAATCTTTTCCATCAGGGCAAAATAATCCGAAAAGATTTTATCGATCACTCCGAATACCAGGCTGTTCTTATCCGGGAAATAATAATACAAAGAAGGCTTAGATACTGAGAGGTCCTCCGCAATTTCATTCATCGTGGTCTTGTTGATCCCATAATGCATGAAACGTTTAATCGCCCCCTCAATAATCGCATCTCTTTTTTTATCTGTCTCTACCATTCTACTTTTTTACTTTTTGACTTTTTTCTATCAAGGGTCAAAAATACTGCCATTATTCAGTATCCCCAATTCTTCCAATGAAATTAGATTAAAATTACAAAAAAATGACGAGAATTTTATTTTGCTCTTAAGCCTTCCATGAAAATATCGGCAAACATCTTCTCCTTGGCAAAAATTTGCTTGAACATTTCCTTCCCGGGGAACATCATTTTTCCTTTAGCAAGGATGTTGAAGTGTATACCGGAAAGTGCATCCATAAAGATGTCGGTAGCCAGTTTAGGGTCTTCCATAGCCAGCTCGCCGCTGCTGATACCTCTGCTAAAGAGTGAACTGATGATAATGGCCTCAAATGTCTTGGCCCGTTGAAATTTTTCGAAGAGCCCTTCAGGCAGTTCATTACCTATGATCTGGTTTTCTTCGAAGAGGTTGTAGTATTTCTGGATGTACGACTGCCTCTTTTGCAGCAACTTCAGTACGCCCTCAGTTGAGCTGCTTGTTTTGTCGACAGATTTGACCAGGTCGCGACTGATGATGTGCATCAGGTGTTCTATAGCGCTTACATATAAGCTCAGTTTGTCAGGAAAGTAATAATACAATAGTGCTTTTGAGAAAGAAATGTCTTTGGCAATTTCGGTCATTGTAGTTTTTGCCAGTCCGTAATGCGCAAATCTTTTTAATGCGGCTTCTATAATGAGTACTCTTTTCTTATCCTGATTTTCCATACATGTTTAATTGCTGTCCCGCCTGATCCCTCCCCTGGATGTCTAACTTGTTAACAATCGAGAGGAAAAATAGGAATTTTTTTTAAATAATAATTTTAACATATTCATTACAGGTCATTATCCGCTACATTTGTAGCCTGATCAACACTAATTCTATGTCTGCACTGCAAGAAAACACCGCTCTAAAAGCTTACAATACCTTTGGAATCGATGTTAAAGCCCGCTATTTTTCTGAGATCTTAACAGAGGAGGGGCTGATCGAAATGCTGCAGTCCGATCTGATCCATTCCCAGTCTTTACTGGTATTGGGCGGTGGAAGTAATGTGCTGTTCACTCGGAATTTCGATGGCTTGGTATTGAAGATCGGTATCCCCGGGATTTCGGCAGTAGCCAATGGGGACGAGGTACTGGTTACAGCAGGTGCCGGTGTGGTCTGGAATGATTTTGTGAATTATTGCGTCTCCCATGGCTATGCAGGCGTTGAGAACCTGAGCTTGATTCCGGGGACTGTAGGGGCTGCTCCGGTTCAGAATATCGGTGCGTACGGTGTAGAACTAAAAGATGTATTTCATTCCTGTAAAGCATTCGAAATTGCTACTGCACAGTCACGCGTTTTTAACTTCGGGGATTGTGGTTTCGCTTACCGCGACAGTGTCTTTAAGACGACACTTAAAGGACGGTATATCATAAGTTCAGTTACATTTAAGTTGAGCACGAAAGCCAATATCAATACACAATATGGTGCAATACAGGATGAACTTAGAAAAAGGAATATTCTTCAGCCCGGTATTGCAGACATCGCAACAGTAGTTGCTCAAATCAGGGTCAGTAAATTGCCGGATCCTTCTACAATTGGTAATGCCGGTAGTTTCTTTAAGAATCCTGTAATCAGTAAGGATCAATTTGAAAAAGTCTACCATGACCATCCTCTGGTTGTGAATTATCCCCTGGCAGACGGAAAGGTAAAGCTAGCTGCCGGCTGGCTTATCGAAGCATGTGGTTTCAAAGGGGTGATAGCAGGACAAACAGGAACCTGGAAGAATCAGGCTTTGGTTCTGGTCAACCATGGTCATGCCACAGGTCAGGAAGTGTATAGTTTTTCGGAACAGATTATAGCAGCAGTGGATGCCAAGTTTGGCGTGAAACTCGAAAGAGAGGTAAATATTCTGTGACATATTGTTTAAAGTTGTGTATAGGCCGGAAATTAATTATGTGGCCGCTTTCTGGGGTTTTTGGTACGTATGTTGTATATAGTTTGATGTATAAGATTAAACAAACTTTATGATCGCCACGTATTGTTAAATTGTTTGTTTGATGAATGTTGAACCCTAAATCTTTAAACATCATGACAAAAAATGAATTCAACCTCCAGCTCAACGACCACTCAGTCTCTTTACAGTCATTTGCCCTAAATTTCACTAAAGACATTGAAGATGCGAATGATCTGGTTCAGGATACCATGTTGAAAGCGGTAACTTATTACAGCAAATTTAAAGAGGGTACAAATTTGAAAGGATGGTTGTTTACCATCATGAAAAATACATTCATCAATAATTACAGACGCCTGGTAAAGACAAATTCTATCATTACCCAGTCTGAAGATATTTCCTCTGCCAATCTTCATTACAGTGCATCTAAGAATTCCAGTGAAAGTAAGTTTATCATTGGCGATATCAATAAAGCATTGGCTACGCTTCAGCCGGAATACTATGTGCCTTTCATTAAATACTTTGAAGGCTTTAAATACCATGAAATTGCAGAAGAACTGAATATTCCAATCGGAACTGTGAAAACGCGGATCCATGTGGCCCGTCAGATCCTAAAAAAATACCTAAAAACTTATTCGAAGGAGATTCTGGGTGCAGATGTAGCCTAGATCGATTCAACTTATACTAAAAAGCCACTATTCAGTGGCTTTTTTTGTTTACGCTAAACCCTTTGAAAATGGTACTTTTGAGGCTGATAATATCAAAATGGACAATACCTATCTTCAAAACTCATCGGTAAAATGGATGCTGATGCTTCCTGCAGCGCTCATCTCCGGATTGTTTTTTTCATTGATCGCCTGGCTGCTCGTCTTATTGGGAGTTCAAACAATAGGGTATTCCTGGCAAGAGCTGCTGTTTTATCCTGTGTTGTGCTTTCTTGGTCTGCTGGTGTATCATTTTTTAAATGTGAGTTTTCCCAATAATGATTTAGAAAAATTCAGCCTCTCCTTCAGTAATTTGCTATTGGGGATCGGCACTGGAATGTTGTTTTTTACCTATACGAAATGGCTCAGTTTATTTGCATTTCTCCCACTGTTGTTGCTGTTGTTTTATGTAGAATATGTCAATAAGCTTCGGTTCATGTATCGCTTTTACCGGGCTTACTTTGCTGGTCTTCTGGTTTTTTATCTGGCTTATACGATGCTGATCCATTATCAGTTCATTTCTTACCAGGCGGAGGAAACCATGAAGCTGAATATTGGAAGCATCCCGTTTGAGTGCTATTTTTACTTTATGGGTATGTTGTTATCCGGTATCTACTTGTTTGAATTATTCAAAAGCAAAAATGGAAAATATGGAACTGCCGGCTTATAGCAAACAGCAACTGGCCCTGAGGAATGGTCAGGACAAGCCCCAGATCTGGGTGGCTTACCAGGGACTGATTTATGATGTCACAGAAAGCAGGCTCTGGAGAAACGGAAAGCACTATGAGCACTGGGCAGGCCAGGATCTGACCGATGAACTGCCTGACGCACCGCATACCGCTACAGTATTTGAAAAGTTTAAGGCAATAGGGGTACTGAAATAATAAAAGGGCTGAATTCAGCCCTTTTATTATTTCTACTATTGTTCAATCGTGAAAGAACTCAGGTTCACAAATTCCTGGATACGTCCCGCAACTTCTTCAGGACTCAGGTTGATTATTTTCTCCGTTCCGAATTTTTCCACACAGAAGGAAGCCAATGCAGATCCGAAAATGATCGCATTTTTCATGTTATTGAAGTTTACAGTGCCTACTTTGGCCAGATAGCCAATAAAACCACCGGCAAAAGTATCGCCAGCTCCTGTAGGATCAAATACCTCTGCGAGCGGCAATGCAGGTGCTGAAAAGATTTTGTCTTCATGGAATAACAATGCGCCGTGTTCACCTTTCTTAATGATCAGGTACTTTGGTCCCATGGCAAGAATTTTTTGAGCTGCTTTCACAAGAGAGTACTCTCCGGACAACTGACGGGCTTCCGCGTCATTAATGGTAAGCACATCTACCAATTTAATGGTTTCCAGTAGATCTGGCATCATGATGTCCATCCAGAAGTTCATGGTGTCCAATACAATTAATTTAGGCCTGTTTTTAAGACGTTTGATGACCGTTTGCTGGACGATTGGAGTAAGATTGCCCAGCATGAGGTATTCGCAGTCCTGATAGCTTTCCGGGATAATCGGGTCAAAGCGTTCCAATACGTTTAGTTCAGTCGCTAAAGTGTCGCGGCTGTTCATGTCATTGTGGTATTTTCCTGACCAGAAAAATGATTTTTCTCCTGCTTTTATTTGCAGTCCCTCCGTATCAATGCCATGCTCCGTGAAGGTGTCTATGTCTTTTTTCTGGAAATCATCACCCACTACACCCACAATTTTTACTTTATCGTAGAAGTAAGACGCAGCTAAACTTGCGTAAGTTGCGGCTCCACCTACGATTTTATCGGTTTTTCCGAAGGGAGTTTCAATAGCATCGAAAGCTACAGTACCTATGATTATCAGGCTCATATAAATTAATTAAAATTTTTTTTAAATTTTTTCACTGCAAATATTGCATAAATAAATTAAAACCCCTAATATTGCATTCCCAAAACGAACGAGAATATATGTTCTCAAAGCCTTCAAAAGCACGTTTTGGCAACCAGCACTCCTTCTTAGCTCAGCTGGTTAGAGCATCTGACTGTTAATCAGAGGGTCGCTGGTTCGAGCCCAGCAGAGGGAGCAAATTTAAAAGCCCATTTTCTAACGGAAATGGGCTTTTTTTATGCATGTGGAAGTAATCCTACCCAAATCCAGCTGTTTATCAGATAATCGCTTAATTAAGTTCAGCAGTTATTTCTGCTCAACTTAGAACAAAAAGCGTCACAAATACGTCACAGTCTTTTTCGTTTCGTAGGCCTTCCGGTTTATCCGTTAACCCATTTAAACCTACATCAACATGGCAACAGTTGAAGCAAAAGTTTTCAGCCATCATTTGAAAAACGACGGCACCTACAATGTGAAGATTCGTGTCTTCCACAAACAAGAAAGGAAATTTATTGAAACCGAACATTATGTCAGTGCAAAGAAAGTTAAAAAAGACCCCAAGTCTAAAACTGATTTGATCGTTGCCGATCAATTCATACGAAGACTACTGAACCGGACGCTTGATGATTATAGAGAGAAAATAAGTGGGCTTGGTGAAAAATTAGAATTATTTACTTGTGGGGAACTAAGAGATTATCTAGAGGGCGCTGACAAAGAGATTGACTTCATCGCATTCTGTACAGAATATATACAGGGTCTAAGAGATCTCGGTAAAAGTAAGACAGCAGCGAATTTTAATACCATCAAAAATAGCCTGACAGATTTTTTTAGGCGTCCAAAAGTTGGAATTTCTGAAATAGATGTGGACATGCTTGTCGACTGGGAAATATTTCTACGCACTGAAAGAACAATGGTTAGGCTTAACCAATTCCAGAAAGAGGTGATCACTACTCAGTCTCCCTGTACAGATGCAAGTGTCCACAATTACATGCGGGACCTTAGAGGACTGTTCAACCATGCAAGGAAGAAATACAATAGAAAGAAGCTAGGTCTAATCCAAATTGGACACTATCCTTTTGAAGAATATGAAATAGTTCGCGCACCTATTACCAAAAAGCGAAATTGTAAAATTGGTATGTTAAACAGAATCAGGTTCAGCAGAGCAAAAAAGGATAGCAGAGCTGAAATGGCTAGGGATCTATTTATGCTGTCCTATTATATGTGTGGCATAAATGCAGCAGATCTTTTCCAGATTGACCATTCGAATATAGTTAAAGGCCGACTGGAATATAACCGATCTAAAACTAGAGACAAACGGAAAGACAATGCTTTTATCAGTATCAAAATCGTTAATGAGGCCAAGCCGTTACTAGACAAGTATCTCGGAAAGCTACAGTTTCGCTACGCGACAATTGGTGAACTTAACAAAGCGCTAAGCTATGGTTTGAGAGATTTATGTGCTAATAACAATTTAGTGGGGGTGACTTATTATTGGGCCCGTCATTCAGTGGGAACGGTTGCTAGGAATAAATGCCGAATGAGCACTGACGACATTGGGCTTGCTTTGAATCACGTAGACCAAGGCAAAAAAACTACCGATATTTATATCGAGAAAGATTGGAGGATTGTAGATGAACTGCAGGGAAAAGTGATTAAGTTATTGGGTAGGTGGACTAGAAAAAATCAAAGATGGGCTTCGGAGGTGAGGAAAAGGCTTAGTGTAACGAAGGTCTATAGCCGAAATTGTTAGATGGAGAATCAGATATGGTTCGAGTAAATAGTTGGCAGTCAGGAAAATTCTCTGAATGAAAATATGTGTATTGGTGGAATTGGAAGATTGTGGGTGACATTCACCGAACAGCGCTCGAACTATTTATTGGGGGTGACAAGCTAACGGGTTTCTATGCATCTGGCGTTCTAGTGTAGAAAGAACAAATATTGGGATTTGGGTAGACTAATGCATTTGCATCATCAACAAAGAATCGGTGACGGAAACTCCGTCACCGATTCTTTGTTGAGTATTGCGAAGGAAGTATCAGAACTTCAGCTATAAAATCAGGTGATCCCTACATCGACTGATAAATTTGAACAGGATATTGGTTGTTCGGAATATTTTGTTGAAGTTGCCATCTTCACAGTGACTGTAGGTTTCGGATAAACTGTCTTTTCGTCACTTTTGGTGAAGACCTATGTTGGAAACTTTACATAGTTAGGCACTTAGCAGTTAAATGACTTTTTTAAGCTGCAAAACTATTCTTGTTCGATTTTAGCGAAATTGGATATGGCAAGGTTAGTTTAGTTCTTCAGGAGGTTTCAGTCCTTCAATAAAGTTGTCTTTTCAGTTACTGAATACCGTTGGCTGCAGAATAGTGTAATACTTAAAATCTAACTTTATGTTAGATTTACTGTTTACTTTGAGTCATTACTTAGGTATCACTACTGAATTGTATTTTTCGTAAATTGGCATCAGGAGATCACATGAAGGGCCTCATCAAACTATGCAGAGGACGACGAGCCTCGGTTCTTTACTAGTGGTATGCAAATTTCTGCATTCTAAGTCAGGGAGGCGGCGTCGACTTTGAGTTTCTTAGTGCTTACACATTGAGGTCGAATTCCAATGAATTTCGGCTGCCTGTTTTGCGGGGATAATTTTATCTTCAACAGCTTTTTCGTCTTTCTGATTGTATATGTGCAATAGTTTTTGCAACTTGTCTATCTATAATACCTTACTATGCAAAATCTAATACGACTGCTCTTAGTTTACCTTATTATTTTTAGCGTTCCGCTTTCAGCCCAGCATCTGCGTTTACATGATATTCCAAACGTAACACTTGAAGATTTTAAGGCTCCTGTAAAAGCAGATGCTCCATATCCGGTTTACATGAACGTTCGTGTCTATTACAGAATTGACTCGGTCGTCAAAGTTTCTGACAATAAGTTTAAATTAAAAGTTATCACCAAAGTTGAACCGGACCGGCAGGGAAGCTTTTTCGATAGGAAGAAAGTTCCTGATCATGCCATTGCGGGACTTCTTAATCATGAGAAGGGACATGTGGTGATTGGATTTATTTGTGGTAATAAAATTACCAAGCAGTTGTCGTCAAAGGTGTATACATCCAATTATGTTGCGGAAGTCCGCGAAAGTTTCCATCCACTGCTGAGAAATTTAAGTGATTTGCATAGAGAATATGATGAAGGCTCAAATCACGGGATGAATAAGCCCGAGCAAAAGTTATGGGACAGGAAGTTGATTGATATGTTTCTAGCTACTTTCAAATAGGTACATGCAATTTTCGGTTTTCAAAACTAATGGTGTCAGGGAAATTCCGTTTGAATTGAAAGATTCAGTAATTGAGACTCTTCGATCTCGGTGGATGAGTTTTGCTGAAAGCTGCACTAGATATCCTACTGAAAAGTTTTTCGGTAGAGGAATTGTCATTTGCGCTGGTGGCATTATTTATTTCACCTGTGCCATAGTCGCTATAACTCGGTTAAGGGCTCAAGGATGTAATCTGCCAATCGAAGTGTGGTCGAAACCTGGCGAATTAACGGAAGATGCAGTAAAGGCACTGGTGTCACTTGATGCTATCCCCAGAGTATTTTCTGACGAAGCATTAAAAAGTCACCGGTATTGTCTGAAACCACTTGCGATCCTAAGAAGTTCATTCCAAGAAGTATTATATCTTGATGCTGACAATAATTGTTTATTGGATCCTAGTTATTTATTCGATTTGCCTGAATTTGTGGCTACTGGAGCGCTCTTCTGGCCGGATTTTTGGACTACGGCTCACGATAATCCGATTTGGGAAATTATTTCTAAGATACCTGAAGACAGTCCCGAACAGGAAAGTGGACAGATGTTGATTAACAAGGAAATATGTTGGCGCCCACTGCAATTGTGTTTATACTTCAACAGGGAAAGTAATATCTATTATAAACTTTTACATGGTGATAAAGATACTTTCCGGTTCGCTTGGTTAGCTCTAGATTTTAAATTTACTATGATTAATAAACCTGTGGGAGTCTGCGGGCATATTCCTCAGGATGGAAAGTTTACTGGTAACACGATGATTCAATTCGGTGTAGACGGGAATCCGCTATTCATGCACAGAAATCTCAAGAAATGGTATTATATGACTGATTTTACACTTTATTGGACTCACATGCGTACCTTTACGGATAGTGCTGCTCATCGAAATTATATTCTAGATTTTACAAATGCTAATGAACCGTTCCTAGCGATAAATGGCGATGTTGCTGAGGAGAATTGTGATGCCTACATTTCTCAATATGAAATTGATGCCCTAAAATTCCTTGAAAAATTAAAAAAGTCAGCCGCTTATCTCAATTTCACATCTTAGTGTTTCCTAGGGTTACCTCCAAGTCCGCTTGCCTTAAGGCTGAACCAATTACTTGATGCATGTCATAATACTTATATTCAGCCAGTCGGCCGCCGAAGATAGTTGCTTGGTCCAATCGTGCTAGTTCTTTATATTTAGCATATGTTATTTTATTTTTTTCGTCGCAAATTGGATAAAATGCCTCCGCACCTTTTGAATATGCTAGAGGGAATTCTTTTGTAATTACTGTGCCAGGTTGCTTGCCGAAAGTGAAATGCTTGTGCTCATAAATTCTTGTATGGTCCGTTGTTGCGTCCGTGAAGTTTATTACAGCATTGCCTTGGTAGTTGTCGATATCTAATATTTGGTCCTGAAAAGACAGGCTTCTGTATTCAAGACAACCAAATTTATATTCAAAATATTCATCTATTTTTCCGGTAAATACGGTTTTTTTTGCAACATTCTTTACGCTCTCCCGGTTTTTGAAATAATCAAAGTTGATTTTTACTTCAATGCCATCTATTAGTTTGTTAATTAATGAGTTATAGCCATCTACGGGAATGCCTTGAAACCTATCATTGAAATAGTTGTTATCATAAGTGAAACGTAGCGGTATACGTTTTATGATGGAGGCGGGAAGTTCATTGGCTTTTCTTCCCCACTGTTTTTCCGTATAGTGTTTGATGAATTTCTCATACAAATCAAATCCCACCATGCTAATTGCCTGTTCCTCTAAATTCCTGGCATGAATAATATTAAAATTCTTTTTTTCCATTTCAATCCTGGATATTGCTTCTGCCGGAGTCGTAACACCCCAAAGCATATTGAAAGTATTCATGTTGAATGGAAGGTTGTATAGTCTACCCTGATAATTTGCTAAAGGACTATTCACATAATTATTGAATGCGGAAAATTTGTTAACATACGACCAGATTTTTTCATCATTGGTATGAAATATATGAGCTCCATACCTATGGACATCGATACCTTCAATCTTTTCACAGAACACATTTCCTCCTGTATGGCGACGTTTTTCTACAATTAGACAGCGTTTTCCTGCATCCTTCATCCTATTCGCAAAAACAGCCCCGAATAAACCAGAGCCGACAATTAGGTAGTCATAAGCTGCCTTCATTATTATTATTGGTTTAGTTTATAGTTTAAATTGTCGAAAAGTCGCTGAATTAAACGTCTAGAGTTTGTTATGATGTCACCTGTACCTTTGCTTTCATACTTAAAAGCGAGTGTAGATCCATAATTTGTCTTGAGGCTATGGGGTAGGTCTACGTTAACTAAATAGTTATCTATTGTGCCATTCCCTGTACTCACTGGGTTAGGGATTAGTGATATTGAGGAGACGACTCCCGCAATTGTTCCGTATTCAGTGTAGGGAAAGTTATCGAGTTTAATGATTACCTCTTGCCCCACTTTAACTTTTCCCGCCCCGGTAGATGGTAACGTCATTTGACCTACAACTTTATTTTTAACAGGAAGAACGGTGAAAACAGGCTCACCTTGTTGAATGAATTGATTATTTTTCCAGAATTTTACAAACTGTACTTTACCTTTCATAGGTGCTTTGAAAACATATTTTTGCTCCCATGCTTTTATGCTCATTTCAAGTTCTGTAAACGTAGTAATCAATTCAATATCTAGTTGTTTATCTTTTTCGTTGCTTTGTATTGAATTTTGTAAAATTTGTTTTTCTGCCTGTCCTATTTGGTTTTCTACACTTGATATCTCTTTAAGTAAATTCTGGTAGGCATCTCTAGCAGCCATAACTGACATTTCAGAACGATCGTGTTCTGCCTGTGACAGGACCTTTTTCGAAAGCAGAATCGAATCGCGGCGATGGGAAATCTCAATGAGGTTTAAGTTCTTGTTAGTTATTTGTAGCTTCTCGTTATAAATAGAGATACTTTTTTTATGTCCGGCAATCATATTTTTAAGCACGTCGTCTTGTTCATTGAAAACATTCGCATTTTTATATTGAATCGCTCGTATGTAGGCATCGAGAAACGAGAAATACTTTATATTAAGTTCTCCTAACGAAACGTTTCTGGGTAGGCTGTTTACTTGCTTTAGTGATGAAGGATTTTTTATATTTAAGGAGGAGATTTTCCTACTGATTTTTTGAACATCTTCAATATTAGCTGGGTTTTGGATGTAACCGATCCAGTCACCCTCATTTACATATCCAAAATTTCTGAAATTGTTCAAAGTTAACTTCCCTGATGCACTGGAAATTAATTTTATCGGCGCGTCCGATGCATCTACAGTTATACTACCAGTAATGACATCAGGATATTTTATAATCCAGCCCAAGCCAAAGAAGCATGCCACTAAAATTAAAACGAATACGGTAACCTTAATACCAAATCCCGTAGGCATTTTTTCTATGATATGCTGAATTTCCTCGGATCTCTCTGCGTTTTTTAACACTCTTTCCATACCTTTCTTTTTCGTTAAGCAGTTTCAATTTCAACACTTTCAGAACCTATCACAGGCATGTCTGATTTTGGGGTCTCAGCTAACAGCTCCTTTGCTGTATCGACCAGGTCCATTTGTGATTCAACCAGCTGGTAGTAACGCCCGTGTTGCTTCATGAGGGATTCATGGTTTCCGAATTCAACCACATTACCATCTTTCATTACAATGATCTGGTCGGCCTTTTTAATGGTACTGAGTCGATGGGCGACTACAATTACAGTTTTTCCTTTGAAGACATTTTCTAGTGCAGAGATAATTTTTTGTTCATTAATTGTATCTAGGGAATTTGTCGCCTCATCAAAAAAAAGAAAATCCGGATCCTTATAGAGCGCCCTTGCAATTAATACCCTTTGTTTTTGTCCTCCGCTCAGTCCTCGGCCCATTTCCCCCATAACAGTTTGATAACCTAAAGGCAACTGCTCAATTTCATCTGCTATGTTTGCGGTCTCTACTGCATCTCTTAGCTTTTCGTAATCTATCCGATCTGCGTTCAAAACAATGTTATTCAAAATAGTATCATTAAAAATCTTACCGTCCTGCATGACTACTCCAACCTTATCCCGCCATTGTCGGAGGCTGATGTTATTTAGGTTCATGTTGCCTATCATGATTTCACCATAATTCGGTTTATATAATCTGAGCAAAAGTTTGAGTAGCGTTGATTTTCCACTACCACTGTCACCAACAATAGCCGTAACCTTGCCTTGCGGGATAATCATGGTGATGCCCTTAATAATAACGGGGGAGGTATGTGTGTACTGGAAGAAAACCTGTTTCAAAAGCAGACTTTTATTTTTTGGTAGGTCGACACTATTTTCCCCTGTGTTTTCTTCTTCTTCTTCTAATTCGTGAATTTCGTTTAATCTTAGGAAGCTCAAATGCGCAAATTGTGCAGAAATAATGAACTGGACAAATTGTTGAACTGGCCCACCTAACATTCCGATGATAAACTGAGTCGATATCATTACTCCAAAGGTAATTTCGCCGGCGATTACCGCTTTCGCGCAAAAAAACGTTATGAGGAGATTTTTCATGTTGTCAATGAATTGAGCTCCAAGATTTTGTATGTTGTTGACATTTAGGCTGTCCAGATTGATTTTGTAAAGCCTTGCCTGTATATTTTCCCATTTCCAACGACGCACTTTTTCATAGTTGTTCACTTTAATGTCCTGCATCCCTTCTATCGTTTCCACCCAATAACTTTGATTTTTCGAAATGAGTTCAAAATAATTCCAGTCTAATTTTTTACGAAGCTTGAGAAAAGCCATTACCCATGCAACGTAGACGGCGCTTCCAATCAGGAATGTATAAAATATAAATGCATTAAAAGTCCAAAGTATGATTCCAAAAATGATAAATGTTAAGCCGGAGAATATTAGATTCAGGGAATTGTTCATTATGAAACTTCTAATTCTCTCATGATCGTTCGCCCTTTGCAAAATATCCCCAGTCATTTTAGATTCGAAAAAAGTTATAGGCAGACGCATTAATTTTATTAAATAGTCAGAAATCAACGCAATATTTATGCGAGATGTCACGTGGATCAGTATCCAGTCTCTCACTGCATTTGAGAGGGTTATACATAGCGCAATGGTAATATTAGCTATTAAAACAATGTTTATAAAATCCACATCGTTCCGTTGTATTCCTATATCGATTACCGACTTTGAAATAAATGGCATTAACGCCTGCAGCAGGGTGACGACAAACATTACGATAAAAAGATTGACGAAATTACCTTTGTAAGGAGTAAAATAGGCCATTAGACTGTCGAAGGTCTTTCGTCTTTTTAATTTTTCTCCTTCTTGGAACTCCTTGAAATTTGCTTGAGGCTCCAGAGCAAGTAATACGCCCTTTTTGTTCGCACTATCTTGTTTGTACCAATTGGCTGAAAACTCTTGATGACTGTAGGAAATGAGTCCTTTAGCAGGATCTGATACAAAAACTCTTTTAGAAGAGACTTTATAGACCACTATGAAGTGACTTCCTGCCCAATGGACCACGCATGGTAACGGCACCTTAGTTTGAAGATCTTCAATAGTAGATTTGATGCTAAGTGCTTTTAAGCCAATGCTTTCTGCGGCATAGCTTAAGTCAAGAAAAGACACCCCCTCTCTAGATAATCCGCATTTATCACGTAGATATTGAAGAGAATAAAATTTTCCATAAAATTTGGCAATACTTTTTAAACAAGCAGGACCACAGTCCATCATGTCCAGTTGCCGATCAAGGGGAAAGCGTTCGATCATAAGGGCGATATTTGGTTATTTTTTTGAAAAAAATTTTGATAAAGATAATTACTTTCCTATAATTACAAAAAAAACCGAATATAAATACTTAAGTAATCATCCGACTCTCGTGAAACGCTTTAAAATCTCCCTTTGTACGACGTGCATGAACAGAATGCACCATCTTATGCAGACTTTGCCAACGAATATCAAGCATAACATACGATATCCAGAGGTGGAATTTGTAATTCTCGATTACAATTCTTCAGACGGCTTGGAAAAGTATATTAAACAGAATTTTATGGTCTATATCGAGAGTGGACAGCTCGTTTATTATAGAACTAACGAGCCTGAGAAGTACAGCATGTCACACTCTAGAAATTTGGCTTTTAAAGTTGCCACAGGTGATATTGTATGCAACATAGATTCTGACAACTATACTGGTGTTGATTTTGCTGCATATGTAAATGCCGAATTTCAAAGGAACCGAAATATTTTCCTTTCGACCCATCACCAATCCTTTGCTAAAAATGATGTTTTGGGAAGGATCTGTGTTAGAAAGAAAGATTTCTTAGCTGTCACCGGATACGACGAAAAGATGATTTACTATGGATTTGACGACTTTGATTTCTCTAATAGACTTCAGCTATTAGGATTGAAAAACATAGCTATAACCGATCATAAATTCCTCCAGGCTATAGAGCATTCAAATAATGAAAGGCTCAAAAACTTTGATAATAATTCTTTTAAAAAATTGTTTATCAGATACCTGTCGCCTTACAGTTCAAAGCTGTACTTGTTATTTAAGGAGGCGAAAATTTATCAAGCTACCATTATCAATAACTTTCATTACAACGCACTTCAAGATTCAGGCCACATAAAGCCAGGTGCTCGAAGGGAGTGTCATTTTAATTACTCTATTCTTGAAGAGCAATGGCAAGCTGGCACCTATAAAATGCTGAAATCTAGCTGTGTCATGGATTTTAACGGTCTTATTTTGAGGTTTAAGAAAGTCGAAGGCGCTGATGGTGAGTATAGATCCGTAGATAATTCAAGTGTATTTTTAGTCTCCGATGATAACCTCAAAGAGGTTGCATTGTTCTTCTTTAACCAGATATCCAATAGGCTTATTATGGAGAATAACTGGAGAAATCAGATCATTAAAGCAAATAAAAACGTTTTCGGGTCCGGTCATTTAATGAAGAATTTTACAACAGCTATAAATTAAACGTCCCAATATGACAAGGCTCTCAATCTTTTACAGTTCAGTGCGATGGCATCATCTACTGTCAATTATTAAATCATTCAAAGAAGACTACAACAAGTCGAGCAAGTTATATGTTCAGATTTTTTTCAATAGTGATCAGGGCCAGAACTTAAGACTTCAGATAGGTGCTACTTCAAACAAGAATGTTCCTGTTGAAAAAATTCTGGAACAAATCAAAAGTTACATAGCTGCTAATAAAGTTGTGGATAGCTATGGTACAGTTCGGCCTACTGGATTATTCATGAATTTTCCGTCTAATGAAGTATATAAAGATTTATTTTCCCCTTACAGTCCATTTGGTTACCATTTGCATAAGTATGATATACATCCGTTAAGAAATGAAATAAGTAATCTAATAATCGCCTATTTCACGGATGAGGAAATCAACACTCAAAGCGTTCTCACATTTACTTTAAACCTTCATTCGCTGTCACTAAAACATTTTTTTGAAAATACCCAATCCGCTAGAACCGAAGTGGCTAAGTATATTTACAAAGCTAGTAGCTGGTTTAGCACCTCTTCGATACAATCCATAGACGCTCTTGTTGAAAAAATTTACGCACAAAATTCCCGTGAAATCGACCAAATAATGGAAAGCTCCTTTACGGAAACTTTACATGGAAACGATGATTTCCATTGGTTTGAAGACCTCGCTAGTCTTTTTGTTGCCATGAAACAGAAACATCAGGATAACTTGAGTATTTTTTATCAGTTCAACGATATTTTGAATCAACATCTAAACTACAATAACAAACATTTTATTCTATGTTCTTTAAAAATAATTAATAAATCAATAAATAAAAACCAAAAATTAAATCTTTATGAAAAAACTTAAATTAAGTTTGGAGCAACTTGGTGAGGAGATGGAAATCCTGGACATCGAGTATTCTAAAAGCATTAAAGGCGGTGAAGGTGGCTATGGTGGCTATGATGGCGATTGGGGAAATTATGGTGGCTATGGCGGCTATGATAATCCGATACAGTTACCTGAAGTGGTGATAGGTGGTGGATATGGCGGATATGGCGGCTACGGAGGATATGGTGGATATGGCGGTGGAGGTGGTAATACAGGCGGCGGCTGGGGATGGCCTCCCTATACAGGAGGGGGCTCTGGCTCTGGCTCCAATCCTGGCACAGGATCCGGAGGATATGGAGGTTATGGAGGATATCAATCGGGCGGATGGATTTATAATAACGGCCAATATCAGTATTCATTAGCCGGTCCGGCAGGAAGTAACGGAAATGTTACAGTGTCAGCGCCTAGTCAGAGTGGATATGGTGCTTACGATGCCTTTGGTTTGATGTTGAGTTCATTAGGTGTGGCTGCTTCACATGCTGACGTTGCAGCGACAGTCATGAAGTTAGAAACAAGTGGTTTTACAATAGCTGCCAGACGATTTGGTGTCATTGGTGCTGCTTTTGATACTTATGATATGCTTCAGGAAGATGGAACTTGGCTGGACGGGGCTCAAGCTGTTGTTGGTCTAGCCCTTTGTATACCGGGAATTAATGGTGGGGTTGCAATTGGCCTTGGCACTGTGCTATTTGCCAGTTATATTTACGAGGCTTATCAGAAACGCAATGAATAATACATGATGAAATACCTATATCAATACTACTACGTAATGTTCTTATACCACAAAAAAGATAATGATACAGGTCGTATCAAAGATCCAGCATGGATGAGTACTCATTTGCAAATAACCATAAGTATTGGATTATTATTCCTGGGCCTTACAGCTATAATTCTTAAAGCTGCCGGCCTCGAGAACATTTTTTCATCCATGGGCAAATTTGGAGTTTTAATCTTCTTTGTTATTCTACCATATTTATTGACTAAGTATCTTTTATTCAGTCATCTCAATGTGTCGAAAATTGATGGTAAGACAGAGCAGTATGAATTCGAGCCAAGCAAACGAACAAAGCTGATGTATTGGTTATGGTTCATTGCAACGGGCCCACTATTGATCTTATTTGCGGTACTTTATCTGAAAAACATTATTTAGCAAGATATAGAATTGCGAGCCCTGGCGGCTCGCAATTAATATCACAAAATTATTCTTATCATTAAATGGAGTCTATATCGGTTATTATACCAACCTATAATTTTGCAAACCATATTCATTTCGCCATTTCCAGCCTAATAGGTCAGGATGTCGATAATTTGCAGATAATTATTGTTGATGATGGTTCTACGGATGATACCAAGTCAGTGGTAGAACAGTTCGAACAGAATAATGTCCTGTATCATAAGAATGAAAAAAATGAAGGCTTAGGTTTTTCTTTGAATAAAGGACTGAGCTTATCGATAGGATCCTTAATTGCTTATTTGCCTGCTGATGATATATATTTTGCTGGACACCTCATAAGTTTGCTAATTGCTTTAAGGAAAAACCCTGATGCTATTTTAGCATACTCAGGTCTTAAATATAATCACAGCGAATCTAGTTTTTCTTCTTCCTCGTCTCTAACTCTAGGAATAGTTCCAAATACAAGTTTGCAATTAGTCCAAGTGATGCACAGAAACATTGGGGTAAGATGGACCGAAAGAGAAGAGTTGACAACCGACGATTATGACGCAATGTTCTGGAACAAAATTCGGAGTCATGGAGAGTTTGTGCCTACCGGGAGAGTTACAGCTGAATGGATCTCGCATCCTTTTCAGCGGCACAAAATCATTAGCGAGTTCCAGGGTGGTGGGATAAACTATTATAAACAATATTATAATTTGTCAACCCCATTAGTATTTAAAACAAAACATGGTGGCTTCATTAATGAGCGAAAGCAATTGAAAATCTCGGATATGCAAACACCTTCACTTATTGAACGTCCATTAAAAATTTTACTAGTAGGAGAGTTGGCTTATAACCCTGAAAGAATTCAAGCACTGGAAATGCGCGGGCATATTCTTTACGGGTTATGGATAAGACAACCGCAGTTTTATAATACGACCGGACCGATTTTTAATTCAAGTATCATCGACATACCTTTCGATGATTGGCAGAACGTAATTGCAGAGATCAGTCCCGACTTGATTTATGGACTGTTAAACCATTCTGCCGTTCCTCTAGTTTACCAAGTTTTAAAAGCATTTCCACACCTGCCTTTTGTTTGGCATTTTAAAGAAAGCCCATTTTATTGTCGGCAAAATGGATATTGGAATGAATTAGTCACAATCTATCGGCTTGCTGATGGAATAATATATATTAATGAGGAAATGAAGAGCTGGTTGACGAGTAACATCGGACCGGTGCCAGGAGATGTCTTGATTTTAGACGGAGATCTACCGTTACGCTACTTTTTTAAAGAAAATCAATCTAAACGCTTATCGGAGATTGATGGTGAAATTCATACGGTGGTTCCTGGCCGCCCATATGGCTTGTCTTCTCACAATCTCTTGGAATTAGCTGAAAACAATATCCACGTTCATATCTATGGTGAATACAATCAAAACCTTTATTCACACCTTCTTAAAGAGTGCGGAATTCAGAGTAGAAGATACCTTCATTTACATGAACAATGCCCTCCAGAACAATGGACGGAGGAATTTTCTAAGTATGATGCTGGTTGGCTTCATGTTTTTGAAAGTGCTAATTTTGGAGATGTGTTTAGGATGGATTGGAATGATTTAAACTATCCTGCAAGAATTTCGTGTTTTGCCGCCGCCGGCATACCGATGATTCAATTAAATAATGCTATTCATACAGTAGCATCTGAAAATCTTCTTCGAAAACTGGGTGTAGGACTATTTTTTTATAAGACGTCAGAACTTGTAGAACAACTTAGAGATAAAGAACTCCTTAAAAGACTTAGATTCAACGCCTGGAAATCTCGGGATGTCTTCACGTTCGATGCCCATCTTAATCAGTTAGAGCATTTCTTTTATCGTATTGTAGCATCAAAAAGTAATGAATAAAGAGCACGATCTGGTAATCCTAATTGCTTGGCATACTGAAACGTCTGCTGATAGGGTCACTGTATTTAATGCAAATATGGTTAGTTTTAGGGAATATAACCCAGACATTCATATTGAAGTTATCATAAACCCTTTTCCCGACAAAAGAGAAGCCTGGCTATCAACTGATTTGTCCATCTTCTCCTGGTATCGCGATAATGTTAACGTTGTATCAGCGCGTTACTTAATAGTAGAATGGGACTGTTGGTGTAACTGCGACCTTCGTGATTATTATAAAAAGGTATGGGAATGTGATTTAGTCGTGCCAAACGTGAAATATCCAGAAATTGATGATTGGTATTGGTTTAGCCAAGTGGATCATCTTCCTGTGCATCTAAGACCATTCGCTACGGGCATTACCCCATTTTGTGGAGTATTGGTTAGTGACAAAGCAATGAGAAGCATTTGCGATGTAATTTTCGATGCAGGCTTCAATGGTCTAAATAGTGAATTGAGGTTCGCGACGATCGCTACCATGTTAAATATTCACCCCATTGTAAATCCAGTTTTTAATAGAACTCTAGGATGGAGAGCACCTTTTCCGGGAAGTGAACAACATGTGGGGTTACACCATCCACGTAAAGAACTCTGAACAAAACCTTAATTATGTACAAAACATTAATGATAATGGATCTTCCTGTGGTCGGCAGCGGTGCCGGTAATAGGACGAGGGTTCATGCACTAATTTCCTTTTTAGTTAAACATTCATATCTGACTGTTATACAGCTTGGGAGAAGACCCTTATATAGCATAGATCACTTATTGCCGCCTCGGGTAAATATTATTTACCTGGACAATGAGCATATTTATGATAAGGAACGAAATATCACATCTGTTAATAGAATGCTTAATAATGATGACTACAGGGTTTGCATCATTGAATACATTCATATGTCATATTTCCTTAAAAGTGTTCCTGAGGGAGTGACTACCATCTTAGACTCGCACGATATTATTAGTGATAGTAATGCCAGTTTTCACACATTTAACCTTCCTAGCTTTAAATTCAATTTATCTCGGGAGCAAGAATTTAAGATTTTTAATTTATATGACTATGTTATGCTCATTGCCAAACAAGATTATTTGAAATTAGGTCCGGAATTAGGATTTGATCGGCTTATTCTAGCACCGCATCCAGCACAGATAAAGGACAGGCCACTGAGACCCAAGGTTAGACGAGTAGGATTTATCGCGAGTGAATACACTCCGAATGTTGATGCTATAAAATGGTTCCTAGAAAATGTTTGGCAAAGCTTTTCATTAGGAGTCGAACTGGAATTGAATATTTATGGTCATGTATGTTCCGCACTCTCCTCAAACTACATATCAAAATTCAGGTCGGTCAAACTCAATGGTTTTCTGGAAGATTTGGATTCGGCTTACGAGGAGATTGATATTGCAATTAATCCCGTGCGTTTCGGTGCTGGATTAAAGATCAAAAATGTTGAAGCATTAGCTAACGGCATACCTTTAATTACTACTTCTCATGGTGCTGGTGGGCTGGAAGGAGCGGAAAGTACCTTTTTTGTTGCGAACTCTCCCATTGAGTTTTTTGATACTATCCAGCTATTGGTTAATAACTTCCAATTGAGGATGGAAATCGTCAACTCATCTAAGAAATGGTTAAGGGAGAATTTTTCTGAGGACAGATGTTTTGCCGGAATAGGGAAGTTACTTAAATAACTTTCAACCTGCCGTCGGTATCTGGTTCTTTAATTGTCCTTTGGCACTGCCCGGTTTCCACTCAAATCTCATTCTTAAGTAACATTGACTCTTTAGGGATTTATCAGGGAGTTGGTATGGTGTGAAGGTTTATTGCAGCTGGTTGTAACTGTGCATAGAAAAACCTGTCGTTCATCGAGGTGGATGAGCCGAGTATGATCGACAACCGGATTGACATGTGCGACGCAATAATTTCGACGATTAAACAACAACAACGATCAGTAATAAGAAACACTTTCTTACACTAACAACGGGCTCGCTATCACTAAAGTGAGCAAATATTGAAAACATAGATTTTTCTTACGGGGATATCAGTTACTGACTGTTCAGGAATGTACAATGAAAAAATCAAAGATGGGCCTTAGAAGTGAGGAAAGGGCTTAGTTTCGCGAGTGTTTATAGCCGAAAATGTTAGATGGGGGATTTGCTTGAGATTTCTGTGTGTAATTACCTGTAATGACGCACGGGATTTTCTATACAGCATAAGCTCAATAGAACCTAGTTTAAGAACATTCAGGGTGTTAGGGGTGATGGGTGCTGAATTGCCACAATTTCGAGTATTTCTTAATCTGTAAATCCTTTTAAAATCGGCTGCATCTAAGGAAAATTCTTATCCTAAAATCTTAAATGCATGCATAAGATTTTCTAGTCTGCTGCACAATTCAGGACCGAGATCCGTATGCATTCTAACGTAGTCGAAGTCTTGAGGTCATCAGGCGACTAACAAATTTTCATAGGGATCGCGGTGAAAATTTAGAAATGAGCAGATAACATGTAGATTGAGGAACAGAGGAATTCGTGGCTAAAAGTTATCCATGATGCTTCAAATATTAAGGTTCCTATAGAAAATAGATAGGCGATGTTGCGTTTAAAGGAGGTGTTGATATTGCCTGCCGAGTAGCACTGCCTTAATCTGCTTAAATCATATTCCCTTCACAGGGAAGAAATCCTTGAAATCAACATCAAGTGCTTTAGAGATACTATTTAGATGGTTCAGATTATATTTCGCAATATGTCTAGGGTTTTCAACATTCCCAATAAATCCAACAGAGAGATCTATGAGGTGAGCAAGTTTAGCCTGAGAAATTCCCTTACTGATGCGAATCTCCTTCACTTTTTCAATCACATATTGCTCAATATCTGTAGTAATTGATTCATTCCGCATAGTTGCAAGTAGCAGAAAGTCCGAATGTGAAACACCTACATATATGCGTGTATTTTTGTATATTCGTATATGGATTGTATCGAGAGTATTTTATTAGCCAAACCCACAATTTCTCGCAAGGGGAATGATAATTTTACCATTTTGGACGACACTCTTCAATCAAATATTTTTTGGAGTAATTATCAGGATTATGAGTGGATTAGGCAATGATGAATTTACTGAAGCAGAACTTTTGTTACTATTGAAGGATGGTGATCATGCCGCTTTTTCAAGGGTCTATAATAAGTACATACAATTGGTGGTCGCAGAAGCGCTGAAAAAACTTGGTAACCACGAATATGCGCAAGATATTGCTCAGGATGTATTTGTTAATCTTTTGCTGAAACGAGAGGGATTACCAGTAATAAATAATCTAGCGGGATATCTGATAAATGCAGCGAAGAATGCGATATTTAATTTCTTTGCGCATCGGGATGTGGAAGATAGATATGTCTCATCTCTGAAAGATTACGTAAACTCAGGCAAAATTGCGCATTCTGACTATTTGGTTCGGGAAAAGGAATGGACTATATATATCAATGATGCTGTGGATTCTTTGCCTGAAAAGATGAGGGCGGTATATAAGTTGAGAGTTGATTCTGAGATGTCTCATAAAGAAGTTGCTCAAACATTGGGCATATCAGTTCGCACAGTTAACGCGCAAATGATCAATGCGGTCAAACGGCTTAAATCAAGGTTGACAATTTTTTACTTATTTATGGGTTTGTAACTTATGCTTGTATGCCAAATATTGGTGTTTTTTTCCGGGAAATTTGATCAACGCGTTTTTTTCGCGATTCCTGAAGATCAATAAACAAGTCTTCCTACCAGCCGCTCTATTAAATCTGTTAATTAATAATTGAGGTAATGTGAATCAACTCACCATTGGAGTAAATCTTAATACTTGTCAATCGCTATAAATCTAATTGATATAGGGCACAATCAACGAGACGGACTGGGGGCTCTCGTCCTCGTTACTGTCTGGTAGTTTGATTTTGTTGTCCGGCAAATCGGCATCGTTGTCCGATAGTTCGGTCATTTAGGGATTTTTCAATAGACTTCCTAAATCTGCTGTCCGGTAGTTTGATTTTGTTGTCCAGCTACTCGGCAAGAGTCTATTTTTACTCGAAAATAGGATTTTGCTGTCCGCCAGTTCGATCAAGATTTCGGGATTTCTCGGGCTTTCAATAGCCATTGCTGTCCGGTATTTCGATCAATATAATACTTTAATAATATAAATAGTAGACTGGATGAAGTTTTAGACGGCTGTCTAAAAAAAAAACATCTCTATTGATAACTCATCTGCTTAACGAGGCCTAGCGTCTCGTGGATTGAGTCTCCTATTAGCCTGACAGTTGGGCCAGTCGACAAACAATAATTACATCAGCACTAGTCATATATTACAAGCCGCCGAGTCGGATTTCAAAAATGTAATAGCACGTTAGCAGCTATGAGGGGTCCTCAAGATGAGTTTGATTTCTCTTTATAGAAAGTTTATTAGAGTCAAAAAATAGTTCAAAAGCTGTAGATAAAAGGATTTTACAGTGAATCCCGGCAGTTAAAAAGTTCTGGCCGTTGCTATGTGTATATGAGTTATTTAATATGCTAAATAATCAGGTTATGAAAGGAGCATTTCCCCTTAAACTGATTCCCTTAATAGGAGCTTGATATAAGATCATCAGGCTTTTTTCTGATTTCAGTTTGAATTTGGATCTAGCGAAGGATCGTTTAGCAGCTACTTTTGCATGAAACAAGCTCCGCCCTTTCCAATAAATAAATAGTTCCTTTATGGGTTTGAAAACAACAATGCAAAAACAATATTTAAATTGATAGAGCCGCGTGAGTGCACTACTTCTCAAGATGTTTTATGCAGTTTTATAAAGCACAAACATGGTTAACTAATCTACTCCCAGAAACGGATAATGCATCAAATCGTTTGCATTCTGCTTCTTTGATTTAGTCCCTGCAAGATGTCTTTTCGTCCGACAGAAATTGCTGTGCAACACCTGACCTACGAAAAGTGATCTTGCCTAAAAGCACCTTCTCCTTTCAGGCTTGTTGCATTAAGGAATTAAGCCTGCTCGCAACTCACAGTCTTTTTTTTGGGAGAAGCATATACGGCTCAAAAGAAGGCCGCCTCTGAAATGCGGTAGGCGATCTAAAAAGATTGATGCCCTTATTGAAGAAGAGCGTGCGGAATTCTGGCATTAGAAATTGCAATGGATGGAATTGGACTGAGATAATACGTATAAAGGCGCTGAACCAGTTAGTACAGCTGGTGGTTAATGCGAGGCATATGCTGCTGGCTTTGGATGGTGTCAGTGCTGCACTCGGTCGGGTTGGCAAAAACAACAGTCGAGTATCCACTTAGGGCAATACGCTAGATAATCGGGGATTGCTTTTTTCTCCACAAATCATGGGGCGGGTTTAATTTCTTGTTTGAATATTACATTCAAATGCAACTTTCACTAGAGGTTGTCTCGCGGAAGAACATCCGTAGGATGAGAAAGTGCTTCATCTGCTCAACGATTCAGTATGTCCCCATTTCATCGATTCATCAATTCATTGGATCAAAGATTCAACTTTTCAGTGGTTAATGGATTCAAGTAATAATTGAGTCAATAACTTGCATACTTCAACCAACCGATATATCCATTTGAGTGGGATGAGATGTCTTGGGTATATGCGGTAGTGTCACCCTGGGCTTTGATGGCGGTGTTTGTATATTTGCATATTGATTAGTGGATCGAGGTGCTGGTGGCTAACCTAGTTTTTCTGATCATTATGTTGCTTTTTATCGTGTGCAATGTACGCTTTGAAGATGTGCGTGATGAACAGTTGGAGGCGAAGTATACGGTTGGAAGCGGGGCTTGTGTTTTTGAGTGTGATTGTGTGTTTCATGGGCTGACCAAAAGGGAAATGGAAATCGCGGTGCGGATCAGTCAGGTTAAGCTGAATAAGTATATTGCTGATGAATTGCTTATATCCTTGGATACGGTGAAGAGCCACGTGAAGAGCATGTTCAGGAATGTAAAGGTGAATGATAAGACTGAGTTGATGTTTAAGCTGAGTCAGGAACGCAATCAGGCGGCGATTTCGATGGGAAACTGACAAGTTTTTCACTTATACTAAACCCAATTCAACAGTGCAAGTGCCTCAAAAAAAGTAAATTGGTGTTTCTCATTTTATCAAAGTATGATCTTTTTTCAATGGCGTTGGGGCTGCTGGTTTAGTTATTTTTGGTGCTGCTGACGTTGTCTTAGTCACTTCAAATAATCTTTTGTACAGCTTTTCCAACCTAGGCTGGATATAAGGCTGCATCATTCCTAGAGCTGCACCGAATAGTATTGAAAAAACTGCCAGTCTCGTATTGAATACGTTATATCTCCTATTTAACTCAAGAGATAGAGGTCCCATGTACAAAAATTGAATTTTGTTTAGGATTATATTAATGGCATCAATATGTTTTCCTCTGTTGCCTAATTGGTCTTCGAGTACTGCCAATTGGATAATTTCATGTTGAAGATCAGCAAACTTTGACAAAAATTCAGCGAATTCTTTTAAGCGATTTTCATACTGCTTCCTGGATTTAGGTAATAGCTGACGATGACCAGTTTCAAAGGTTTTAAACTCGCTGGTTAATTGAGTGAAATTTTGAGCAAGGGTAATAAAGTCTTTCATAAGATTATTGGGCAAAAGTTACACTAGGATCTCCTGATGGTGGAGGATTGAATTTGTTTATTGTTGAAAGCAAACGGTCGAAAAAGTCATCTTCCATCAGATCATGCTTCCAACATATCGATCTCAATTTAGGTGCTTTTTCTACTAAATCTGATAATTCATTGTTTACTTCCGGTTTTCGCTGGCCTGTGACAATAATAATCTTTTTGTTTGGTAGGAAAGTTTCAATAAATCGTCTCCCATTTACTCCTTTCGACCCTTCTTTAAGTTCATAATCAACAAGTACTATGTCAGGATTAAATTCTTCGATGTATTTTCGAATAAAGTCATTAGCCTCTTTTGCAATTGCAGTTTCAACTCCCTTTTGGAAGCAGCGGCTTATTTCCTCCTTAAGTTTAAGATGATCGGCCTCGGTAGGCGACACATTGTGGCCTTGTTGAACAAGGTAATTATGCATATCCTGCATGTGGCTAAGTACGTCTTCAATTATCAGTATTTTCATTTTGCTTAATTGGTTTAATTGGAATATTAACATTGAAATAGCCTTCTTCGGCATCAATAATCAATTTTTTACCTATTGTCTTATCAAAAATGTTGTAAATTAAATTCAAACCGTCAACTCCTTTTTGCCTGCTTAGCTTTGCATTAAGTTGACGTATATACCTGGGTGTCATAATCAAATAATTATTACTTACACATAAATACAAAGTGTAATCGATCAGCGTCGTAAATACTCGTATTTCTAGTGGATTATTTTTATTGATTCTCGTACGGCTATCATGAACCGCATGTTTTTTAATGTTATATAAAACTTCGAAGACAAGTTCGTTAAGCAATTTTGGGAAAATTTTAAATGTTACATCAAGATTGGCACCGCTGATTGAATCGGCATCAAAGAATATTTCTTCATCTGATAGACTTTTTATATTATCCTGTTCAAGCTGAAAAATAAAACCTTTCACTTTTTTAAATTCCTCGACCACATCGCGAACCTTTATCTCTTGATAAAAATCGTCTGGGTCGTAATTTTTGTAAATTACTGCATCATTTGCTAGCGAGATTAGATGCATCTTATTCGTCAGATAAGAAAAAATGGTTCGGATAAATCCAGTACCCTCCTTTATCTCGTTTTCAACCTGCGAATTGACCGTTTTTGCATAATGATTTAATCGTTCAGTATAAGTTTCAAATAATCTTTCATAAATGCCAATCCCATGTTTTAGACTCGTTGAGAATTTGGTATTGTTAATCATGTGAATATATGCTCGAAGGCTGTCATTGTTCAAATGATGATTCACAAAATCACTCATATCATTTCTTAGTAGCAATAGCTGTCTGACTTTTTTTGGATCAAATCTTTGGTATGGTCTTTTGTAGTCTTTCTTCAGTACTGTATCTCTACTTGAAAGCTGCTTTTTTCTATTTTCAATTGCTGCTTCTTGACGTGCACAAAAAGCTTTGCTAGCTTCTTCATCGAGAGGATTACTGTAAAAGCCAAGTACTGCCTGAGGGATTGTTTCCCAGCCATCTCCTTCTATTTCAATTATTTCTGTTATCCTTAAGTAGAATATGTTGGAATACAATTTATCCTGAAATTCTGAGAAATGTAAGGTGTTATCGTAGGTCAACTGGTTATTTTTTCGAAAATGATGAAATCCCTCATCATCGATTGTAACTTCAAAAGTGGAAAGTGGCTTTTCTGTTGTATGTTCAGTTACCCCATTGAATACATGATGAAGGAAGCTATTCGATGTGAAGGAGTCAGAATCCATTTCTTGGTCATCGTCGGTTTTATATTCACTTACTATGGCAATATCGTTTTGCTGATTTACATCTTCTCGATTCTGGTAATTGACAGCAAAAAAAGCTCCTCCATGTTCAATATCTAGGATCTTGCAGCACAATTCAAGTATTTTTTTTAACTTTTCTTCAATTAGAACTGGTCTATCTTCGCTGCTGTTATTTTTGTCATTTTCGAACATACTTTTCAAAATCATCATATACTGAAATGATTTAATTATATGTTCATCTGGATTATACTTTATTTTACCATCCTCCAAAACAAACCTTGACAACATATGTCGACAATAAAGGAAGGGATACGTTCTAAAATATAAGTTGAGCTGACTCAAAAATATACCGTAACTATGGTCACCAAAATGAATAGATAAATTCTTTTTTATAAACTTTTCGCTTGTTGAATGGAAGATAAATGTGTTTTCAAGCACTAGTAATCTTAGCAGGTGAGTAAAATCATCATTATAAGAATTTTTAAGAGAACGACCGTATTCTAATTCTAGATTCCTATCAATTATTATTTTGATATTGTATACCACTTTTAAGGCTTTACTTTCATGTTCCAATATGAGCTCTTGCAGCACAGCAACATAATAGGTAATAAATTCTGATGGATGAATTTCCTTTTGTTCAAAAAGTTTAACGTTTTTTGATGATTTGAAAAGGTCCGCGTCTTGTGATGGGAGCGATCTAAAATAGAAATTGTTTCGATACTTCTTAATTCCGTCTATTACATGCGAAACGGCTTCCAGCGTCTCAAGTCAATATGTAACCCTCCCGGATTTCGAACCGGTCTGCTGACGAGACTTCAAATTTATAATATCTGTTTAACTTAATACAACTTTTTCAAGTTGTATTAAGTTAAACACGCCGCCGGCAGGGCTTTATACTCCATTGGCGTTTTACCATTTAGCGCTTCATGTGGTCTGCAATAATTATAATCCTGCATCCATTCTTCTGCTAATATTTGTACCTGCATGGTATCCTCGAATAAATAGGCATCCAAAATATTTTCTCGGAATGTTCGATTGAACCGCTCAATATAACCATTCTGCATCGGCCTACCTGGCTGTATATATTGAACCTCAATATCATTTCCGGCACACCAGTCCCGAAATTCTTTACTGATAAACTCCGGGCCATTATCTGTCCGGATACGCTTTGGCTTTCCTTGCTCCTTGGTAATTCTTTCCAATAATCGGGTTACTGTCGTTGCAGGCATACTGTGGGCAACCTCGACCGCAATGGCCTGTCGGTTATAATCATCTATAACATTAAATGTCCGGAACTTTCGCTTGTTGGTTAATACATCACTCATAAAATCCAATGACCAAGTTTCTCCTGGCCCTTCAGGTTGCAATAAGGGTTGTTTTACACGCTCTGGAATGCGCTTACGAACCTTCCTGCGGCGATTCATGCCTAATAACAAGTAGACGCGGCGTACCCGTTTATAATTCCAGATCAAGCCTTCCCTGCGGATACGGCTGTAATATAAATCCTGTCCTTCGGTTGGATGTTTTTCTGCAAGTTCCAGAAGTTTCAGAATCGTTGCATTGTCATCCTTGATCTTTTTATAATAATAAATGGACTTAGGCAGGCAAATTACCTTGCAAGCCCTGCTAATGCTCGTATGATGCTGAGCCATCACATAAGCAGCCATATCCTTTCGCTGGCAGGGCTTTAGAACTTTTTTGACAAGACGTCTTTCAGAATCTTATTATCCAAAGCTAATTCCGCATACATGTGTTTCAGTCGACGGTTTTCTTCTTCCAGCTCCTTAAGCCGGCGAAGTTCCTGGCTGTCCATTCCTGAATACTTTTTCTTCCAATTGTAAAAGGTAGCCTGGTGTATACCTAAGCCACGGCAGATATCGGCTACTGTTTTACCTGCTTCATGTTCTTTGATCGCAGCTATGATCTGCGATTCACTGATTTTTGACTTTTTCATCTTACTGCTTTAAAGTTACGAATTTTCGCCTTTTACACAGTCCGATATTTAGGAAGGGTTACAAATATATGTAATTAATTTTTAGCTTGGATGCCCGTTTCAAAAGAAACATAAAAGTTTGGTACTTTGTATACTTCTGTGCTTTGCCATTATGTTTAGCTTCAAAAAAGCTCTTTTCAACCTTTTTATTTTTGTTAATGGACATGACAATCGTCTGAAGCTCATTAAGCACCCATTTAAACACCGCTTGTTTTATCTTACCGTGTTGAATGAAAGGCTCAGAACTGCATAATTTCAATACGGCATTTTTAATTTCATCTTGGAATTCTGGGTATGCATTACAAAAATCCGTAATAGAATTCCCGGGGCTGCTACTTTTTACAAACTCCACAAGCTTATCTAAGGCGCTTGATTCTCCACTTTCGAATATCTCTCCAATCAGAGCAGAATGAGTGTAGTGATCATCATTTTCACAACGAAACAATTTCATGAATTCATGAAACACAAGGAATTGCAGCAATGCACTTGAGTTGCCTGCTTCAATCAACTCATCATATTCTTTGCCGAGATCTAGCGGAATAAATTTCTGCTCCCTCCTTTTAAAATACAATCTCATTGTATCAAGTACAGATTTGGATGATAATTCTCGAAATTTTTCAACCAGTGTAATGTATGGGTATTTCTCTCGGTGCGTGATTGGAGGGACATGGATGTCAGTGAAATTGAAAATACACTCTACGGGAATAGCATCGTCAGAAACTTTAATTTTGTGCTGTAATTTTTTGTAGTTGAAATATCCTGTTCTGTTGATCAAGCTTATGCTATAATCGATTCCTTTCCTCGATGGGCGAGCATGCTTAACGAAGAAATTAAGTTCAGAAATTGACCTAGTGGTTGCAAGTACGTCGTCAGCGTAAATAACAATATCCGCTCTTTGCAGTAACTCGGTGTAAAACAATATGAAGTTCTGTAAGAACTCTTCTCGAGGATTATACTGGATGATAGTGGCAACATCTGAAAACAAAACATCATTCACTAGGTTGACAAATCCAGAGTTTGATCCCGCAGTAGTGGTAATAATGACAACGTTTTTGTCTTCGTGTTTGACCAAACTTGTGCAGTTAGTTCGTAGCCAGGTTGTTACTTTATCTTTATTGTGTTGTAAGAATCGGGCTACCCTGATAAAGTAAATATAATTATTTCCAAATTTCTTGATGTGTCGTCGATACACCACCGGAAATGTGCCGTTCCTTTTTTTTGCGGTGAAATGGCTAAATATGTTTTTTTCTGTGTCATATGGATAACTTCTTGGGTATCCAAAAATCAAATTTGGCGTTATAGAATTCGCTTTAGTTTCAATTAAGCATACTTCTTCCGATTTATCTCTCGGGTAACATTCTTTGCAGGAGTCAATTTTATTCCAGGATGTATTTAGCGAAATAAAATAATGCTGTTCTACTGTACTATTTTCTCGTGTTTGTGTATCGTTTTGATTCTGAATTGACAAATTCAATCGATCCAAGTGCATGACTGTAATTTTTCTCTGTACGGTGTTCACTTCTTGCCACCCATAATCATATGCGGGAGAACCTTGAGCGAAGATTTTTGTGTTGTCTAATGGCTCAGGTGCTATAACGATACAGTTGATAACGGGCCCCAAGAATTGTATTCTTCTATTATTTTTGATAGTACTTAACTTCTCCCTAATTTCTGATTGAACTTTGAGCGAAGTGGAAAAGGTCGTGCTGATTGGAAAAATAAGTATTACTTTTTCATTTAAACGCTCAGGGTTTTTGAGGAAGAGGGTTTCTTTAGTGTATACATCGTGATTAAACAAATCGCTCTGGACCCCTTTAAATGTTAAGTAGTCATTCAACATCTTTCTTACATTGCTGACTAATAAATCTGAATAATTTTCATAACCTAACAAAGTTATGGAAGAACGTCCGCCTGGTTTTGATGTAGATATGGCCTGCTGAATTTCTTCATCAAAGTGTTTTAAGATGAATTTTACTATTAAAAATGCAAATCTATTTGTGTAAAAGCTGTTGTAGAACAATCTTTTAGCGTAATAATAGTCGTTGATGTGAAGATTTGAGCCGAGCTAAAAATGACCGTTGGAAATTCGATAACCTCGTAATTTTTTAAAATATTGACCAGTATTTATTTCCATGATAGAGCATCCTTTATTTCAATATTAATTAATGATCTAGTCGTCTGTTCGAATAGAGAAACACCCATTTTATCAGTAATTAACAGTTCAAAATTTAGCAGTTTCCCGTTGGACGAAAATAATGGGCCAGAGAATTCGATCGGTTGAATGGAAATATTTTTATCAACGTTTTCTGTTACCTTAATTAAATTATTATGGGAGAGATTGATCTCAAAATTTGCATTTATAAATTGCTGATAATTGATGCCACAAAGAAGGCTATTGAACCAAAATACATCTTGCTCCGCCATACCGGTCGCTTTATCGAAACGTCCTGTTTCATTAAAAATCGGGATGAAGAACAAGACGTGTCTGTTTTCCTTCCAAAACCCCGTGTTATTGTTATTAACCCTGTCGAAGAGCTTAAGGATTCTTATTATTTCAACATAGAGATGTAACTCCATTCCAGTAATTATTATATCACGAATTGGGTTGCTTGAAAACTGCAAGTTTGCCAAGAACCTGACCCAGTCGCTTGAGTTATAAAGAGTCAAACCTAAGTCCTGAGCATCTAGCACAATAAGTTCGTTTCCATTTGGTTGGCCAATATCACGTTTTAAATCATCGAGTTTTTGATACTTATCTTCGGTTTTATGGCTATTGTCAAGGTTGAAATATTTCAAGTTGTGGCCATCCTTTGTATCGATATCTTGAAATTCAAGAAAGACAGAAGATGGCATACTACCCTCTCTGTACAGGTTTTCTGGTTTTGCCTTAGGAATAGCGAATAAATTTGAGGTCGGGATTATAAAATTATAGTTTGTACCAAGTCGATAAAAATCCCCCATGTCATTTTGTTCAATGAGGCCACCTTTCTCATACATGGCGTAGCCGATCGGCAAGGTTTCGGTGATATCATTGGAAGCAACTTTTATGAAGGCTTTTCGCTCACTTAAAATTGTTTGGGAGAATATCAGCAATCCAAGCCGAGCTTTGATTCTATTTATTTGGTGAAAGAGTTTAACGGTGTTGAAATCGAAGAAGTTGTTTAGCTGGAAGTTTTTTAGTTGCTCTAGATCGTCTTCATATTCATCCTTAAGTATTTGTACTTCTTTATCATTGCCATCACCTAAGGACAGAGCACTGCTTTCATTAGAAAGATTTTCCAGATAAGAACTTGATATGCCAACTAATCCAGCATCGATCACATTGATGTCAATAAATCCACTAGTATCTGGAAATTGTGAAATCCAATTCGGGTCAATTCTTTTTATTCGTCGTAGCCGTTGATAATTGAAAATTCTTGCAGTGATCACCCCAGTACCCTCCTTCGTATGCTCAACAATGTTTTTCGCAAGTTCGAACAGACCATAGGCAATATCTTTACATTTACTAATAGTTTGACGAAGGTTATACTCCAGAGATGCCAAGAATCGTTCAGCAATTGCATGTCTTTGTTCTCGATTGGGAGATTTATAAACTTTATCAAATAATTCTGGAAAGCGAATTTGCGCTTCAAGTTCAGTTTCAGGAAGCTTTTGAAATTGTCCAGGCCTGATCAGCATCGAAAGGCAATATATTTCTACGTCTGAGAATTCCCATATTTTTTCTGTGTCTAAAACATGTTTTACTAGTGCAGCAATTCGCCTCGGTAAATGAGTTGAAGCTTCTTCTTCCTCTTCAGCATTAAATAGAGCGAAGGCAGTTATTGGAAGTCTAGATAAAGTATCTAAAAGGTAAAGTCCGCACAAGTCTCTACCTTTCCAATTTTTGACTTCACCCAAAGCTTGACGATAAGCGGATTTTATCTCTTTAAACCCCTCTGAATATTTTGTTGCCTTATTGGCCTCAATTTTTTTCGCTAAGCGTCTGTATCTTGTTAAATGCAAAGATTTATTTTCTGGCTCACTAAAAATATTAAAATTCGATGTTTCCGTTATTACCAAAGGGGGTAGGTATGACTCTGAAGCATTAATATCTTTTGCTGCTGATAATCTATTACCTAAGTATATTCCTATGAGTTCTTTCCCGGTTAAAATTTTCAGATGATTATTATGTTGTAACAACTGATAAAAGATCTTTCCCGCATTCACTCCTTTTGGTGGTTTTGGATAATAGATATTCACTTGAATCGAGGGAAAGCTAATTTTAATCATTGCTAGATAGCTCAGAAGAACCAAATCGAAGTCTTGGCTCTCTCCAAATTCTGGTTCTTGAAGCTTTATTGAGATAAAATTGATTTGGATATATTCATAGGTTTCACTCTCTCGATCAAGAATCAGCGTTTTATACGCTCCTACGAGAAGATCTAAAAATGGCTGATCTATAATTGGTCCTGCGCGGAATTCTAATGTATTCCCGTCAATAATTTTCTCGTCGAGGCTCATAATTTTAATTAAGACCTCGATAACAAAATCGGGAGAGCGATTTAGATTAAAGAGGTTATTCAAAACGAATATAATTAAAATATTAATTTTCAGGTAATTGATGTCGCCGAACAATGAGTTTTTGCTATTCACCACTTTGTGTGACTAATGCTATTTGATAATTTACCTCTATCGTGGATTTTTCGGAAATAGTGGTTCTTCCCAGTTTTGGTGGTCAAACTGGTGTAAATACTAGCCTTTTTCGGGTAAATTCAAAGCCTGCTCTTCCGTATATTTGGTGCTTGATAGTTTTGCACTTGTCAAACAAATACTTTGATTGAATTTAGGTGACCAATTTCAAACGCATTAAGTGAACACTTTACTTCGTAAAACACCGGATACTGACTTTCTTGTCGTGATTTTACTAGTCACAAGGAAACTTGTGGCGTAAATACCACCCATATATGACACGTGTAAGCTATTACTATTATAACCTGCAACGCCATTAGTAATTGAATCTTCTGTTAGTCTATGTGCTGTACCATCTGCTGTTATAAGTATGTGGTAGACTACTTGCTTCCACTTCATTCCCTTCAATCCGCCACTTTTTTAGATCTGCTACGGTCTGGGATTGATAACCTGCGGTGCAGTGAATGACTATGTATTTATTGACCTCATTGCCTGAATTATTTTTCAGGTATTGGAATTTGGGGATGTAATTGAATTGATTACATTAGGGCCTTATCTAGATCCTATGGAACCAAGTTTTTTGCAGTCAATCTCAGAAGTTAAAGAAGATTCTCTTTTAGGTTTAATATATAAAGACTCACTTCAACCTACCATAAGAGCGGTGGGAAATGCATTAAAAGATGTCTTTGAATTCGGAATGATACCAACACTGTATTTGCATAATGCTACGGAAAAGGTTAGACTAAACCTAAAACATAACCTAGACAATTACAGTAAAAAGATAGAAGCAATACCCACTATTGAATTAATACCTGTGAATCCTCAAATCGGTGTACCTATATTGGAAAAGCTGATTTATACAACTAATGAAGATATAGCGGAATTTTATCTAAACCTTTTGACTAGAGCAAGTAGTAGCCAGACTGTTAATGAAGCGCATCCAGCATTTATTACAATTATTGAAAGGTTAACACCAGATGAAGCTAGGATAATTAATATTATTAGAAATGATGTAGCTGTACCTTTTATAGAATTTTACGAAGATAATAGCGAAAAAAATCAGACTAATGCAAAGCTGCTACTTAAAGGATTTGCATTACATTTCAGTGAGGAAATAATGTTTAGAGAAAATCTTGAAATGTATTTTAATAACCTTTACAGCTGTGGACTATTTCAAGGTGAAGATGGAGCAACATATGATTACGATTATGATGCATTGCAGGAAAAGCTGTTAAATATGCTTTTAACTCAACATGGTAGTTCTGATGGACTACGTTTCGCTCATCAGAAAAATAGTTATTACGAAATCTCTGGTTTTGGTAAACGCTTCATACAAGCATGTACCGAATAATGCAAGACATTTTATTAGTTATTAACACTGGTGAAATTGCGTTTGTATAGAGAATTATACAATAATAATTAAGCCCTATTGTTTAGATAGGGCTTAATAGTGTGCATTTACATGCTCTTAAAGAAAGTAAGCAGTTGGCAACATCTTTAGATGTATTAACATCCCAATCATATAACCCATAAGGCTCATGAATTCTGTGGAGAAAAAGCGGGGAATAATATTAGTGATAACATCATCCGTTTTACTACTTTTGTAGAGCAAAGAGAATCTAGTCTCCTCTGCATTTAGTAATAAGTTTATATTAATCATAAATTTCTGTTAGCAGATTTTTAGTAAGGGCTGATACGGACATATCAGCTCTTTCTGCATGTAACAAAGATACAGACAGTTGACTTTCTTAATGCGCAAAGTTGTTAACACGATGTGGGATAAGCTACTTAATCAGATCAGAATTTCGTCATAATCAAGCAGCAGAAAAGCTAATTATTTCTTTTTAAGGGGATAGGGAAAATTTTTTAATGTTAGCAATTTTAAAAAAACTGACTTTGAAGCCCTTAAAGTTAAGCTCTGTTTGGCCTTTAAACTGCATTCAGAGGCCATTCACTGATATCTTCTTAACTAACCGATGGTAGCTTCATTAACAATACCGTCATTATCTGAAATTTCACAGATAAATCTATCTATGTGACGGCTACTACAGAACGAAACGGCAACATTCTTATTCTATAACCAAACGTTCCCAAATGTACCTACCCACCTGCAAAGCGTTAATATTGACATTAACAGCGTTTCCTAACTGCACTCTATAGTTAATTCTTAATATACTTCCACCTGTAGTAGTAATAGTACCTGATAAAGTTAATTTCCAATTAGCACCAATACATCCTCAGTTGGTCGTGTTTAAGTAAAAGTGGATATATGACTATTTCAATGGGGTTCATTCAAAATCCCTCCGACTTTCGGAGATTGGAATATTGTATCAAAATCGTCATAGGATGTGAGGAGTCATCTTGCTCTTTTCATCGCACTACCAATATATGATCTCCACAAGCAGCATCCATTTTTTGAGGAAAGGCGCTTTACGTGCCAAAAGAGCGCTGTTTTATCTTTGAGTTGATCCTTTCAAAGGAATTTAAAAGAGGTATAAGTTGTTCGACTGTATTCCCGCCATGTGCACACTGAATAAATTCTAATTCCCCTTAAAGGGGCTAGATTAAAACATAATTTGGCCAAATACGTTCGGGTGCCTATCTTTACCTCTCGAGAGCGTTAATTTAATACGGGGAAGTGTCACCAGATCAGTCCCCGTTTTTGTTTATTTTACTATCGAGTTTGGCAATTTTGTAAGTATTGCCTGGTATTAATAAAATCTCCGGCATTATTAGTCTCATATACAATAACCATGTGATTTGCAAAGTATTGAAATGATTGGATATTTGAAAGGGATCGTAATAATCAGTAAAACAGCAATGGCAAATCGACTTCCGATGATCCTTTCCCATTTACAAACAATCCCCTAAGAATAGTGCTCCACTCTGAATTGAATTCTCCAAAACTGGCTTTGTTTTGGTTAAACCAAAAAAATCTATCGTAAAGCACTGACTCGCCGTAGTCAGTCATATAACTACCATAGATATGTATTACATATGCATCAACATAGTACGCTTGTTGGAAATCAAATCCCAAAAAGGAGGTCTTGTCAACAGAAACTCCAACGCCATAGAAGCCAGTAGAATTGATTATTAAAATATTTAATTTATTTTTCTCATAGGTCCCAATCGAAACCTTAACATTTAAGTGCGGAACATTGCCCCCAATTGGCGTTAGATGAACCCATATTTTTTCCTTGCCAAAATCAATACTGTCTCTTTTGAAATTTACTGAAATCATCGGCTTCGAAACTCCGTTTTTCTTTAAAGTTTTTAACTCCTCCTTTAATTTTATTTGAAATGCTATCTGAATAGCCTTATCAGCTTCAGCTTTCGATAATCCCATTTCAATAAGTTGCTTATAATAAACTCTTGTTGCTTTAGCAGTAGTTGAATCAACGGTTTCTGATATCCTAAGAAGATTTAGTGAGTCGTTCTTCACTTTATACAATGAATCCTGTGTTTTTTGTTTTGATGTAGACATTTCTGCAACATCGTCTTTTTTATATGTTAAGTAAATTATTGTGATGGCTGATGCAGTTAGTATCCAGCCTTTTAAATTTAGACGTTTAAACCATTTTTTCCTACCGTCGTATATATTATTGGTGGTAAAGGGTATCACAAGAACAATAAATGATAATAATGAGATTATGAGGGAGAACGTAGATTGTTTCATAATCACAATATTAAGCAATATTGCCTACAAATTATTAATGTATAACACCGTCCCAATCTTCCAGCCTAGAATCCTAATAGCCTAGAGCACCACGCAATCAGTTAATTTGGAGGTATCGGAAACAATTTCAAGATTTGTCGTGTCGACACCCGAGATATGTCAGATGCTGCTGCTGCTGATATATTTGGTTAGATAATTTTCTTTAATACTTTCATTGGTTAAAATATCCGCAAATGGAAGTATTTTTAAAACTTTTGATATATTTGGATAGTAAATTAAATATTCAGCTGTAACAATATATTAATGATCTCCGCCTCAATTTTTAAATATTGGTTTTTATATGGCATGCAACATAGTTTAGTACTTTTGTGTCTAAGTGTTAATTACTAAATTCCTAACAATTGCCTGAAAAAGTAACTTTAGAATATATCGGATTTCATGGCACTGATGCTGCAAATGAACAATCGATACTTAAAAATTCATTTAAGAAAAGTGATGATTCAAAAGACTGGTACGGTACTGGCGCATATTTTTTTATCGATGGAATTAGCGACAGATCAGCAGTCGAATGTGCTGTTCAATGGTCAAAAGACTGGTCTTGGGATAAAAGAGATAAGAAATATCGTTACGTCGACTATATCGTTTTACAGGCTAAAATTAAAATATTGGATACGGAGATCTTAGATCTAACAGATTTTAAGGGATTGCATCTGTTTAATAGATTCCGAGAAGGCACACGTCAGAAGATATTGGACGGAGGCAAAAAGGTGAAGGATAAGGATATATCAGATAGTCACATTTTTGAAATAATGAAACAAAAATTAAATATTAAGGTTATAATTGGGAATGTTTTCATTAAGTTTGCAGATATTAGAAAAATGACCTATTACAGGAGTAACGTTCCAAATGTAACTATAATGTGTGTTGACAATACCAAAACAGATTACATCGACGTTTGCGATTTACAAGTAAAAATGAAAGGAGCAATAACAATATGAACTATCAAGCTATTTTAGAGAAAATTGATCAGTTTTTCGCTTCAGAAAATTCGGATCAACTAATTCAATCCTTCGAAAAGTTGGGTTATGAATTTGAAGATATCAAATCGACAGGAATCGAAAGAGGACAACTTCATCATTATCCAAATGATAGTAGTTGGCGATATATTACAAAAAATAAAAAAGGAGTAGCAAATAGCTGCTCCTTTTTTTTTAGCTTTGAATCAACATTTGCTTGAATATGAACATCTCCATAAAAAACACTCTCATAACTATAATTGACTTTAAAATATTTAAAGATTCATATGATAAAGAATCGGATACAAATACAGGGAGGTTCACTGTTAAATTCGATCTGAAATACTTCGATGATAAACCAAACATATTCGTAGTAGTATTTCATATTTCAATCCTTGATAAGGATGAACTCTTCAAACTTGACATTTCGCTAGATGCTACTTTTGAGACCGATGAGGAGATAGATGATGATTTCAAATCTTCTTCCTTCCCAAATATCAACGCCCCGGCTATCGGATACCCTTTCATTAGAGCGCAGGTTGCAAACATAACCTTGAATGCCGGCATTGATCCAATAATGCTTCCAACAATTAACTTTACGACATTCAATAAAGAGCCTAAAAAAGATTCTGACAATTCCATTGTTGAATGATACTCATTTCACTCTCTAAAACCTTATCAAATCGTAATTTGCATTAATTGAAGGCATCCATCACTCTGATTCAGGAGCAATGCCCTAATACCTCCTTCCATCCTTTGACTTAAAGTACAAATCTCCACCATACGACCAAGCGTCCGTCAATTCTCTGGTTCAGTGCCGCCATCAAGTACATAGGAGGCTAGGTCTTACAGCTTCTCATCGACTCCGATGGCATTCATGAATTTTAGATGTCCCTCTAGACTGAGATGTTCTAATAACTCCATCGTAACCATTGGATTGTTGATTGGGTCTTATACGCCTATAGCTTTACAGTTTTGCGGAAAAACTTAAAGCAAGATGAATGAAGAGTCATTATCAAGGTTTGTATTCTCGGAAGAATTCAAAGAAAAACTGGTTGAATTGGTGGTTTACAAAAACCTGTCGGCTGCACAGGTAGCCAGGAAATACGATCTACCAAACACTCACATGTTGATCAATTGGATCAACAACTAAAAGAAAAAATTAGAAAAAGGAGCCGTAACTTTAGCTCCCATGGAAAAGCCAAAGACCAAAGACAGTATGCTGTTGAAGAAGCGGATCAAGGATCTTGAAAAAGCCCTGGAAAAGGCTAATGTTATGATTTACGGCCTTAATGCCATGATAGACCATGCAGAAAAGGAAACTAGAGTTTCAATTCGAAAAAAGGGTGGTACCAAACAATAAGGCTGATCAAAGAGAAACGCATTACAAGGATGGGCGTCGGACCGCTTTGTAAATTGTTTGGTAAAACCCGGCAGGCCTATTACGATCACATCCGCCATCTCTGCGACAGAGATTCCCAGGACGATCTTGCCCTGGAGATGGTACGGCTAGTCCGTCGTGAACTTCCCGGATTAGGTGGACATAAACTATATAGATGCCTTTATGCCCCATTTCGCAGCAATGGGATCACTATGGGCAGGGATAAACTATATACGCTTCTGCGCAAGCATAAACTGTTGATTGATAGGAAAAAAAAGCGAAGTCCAAAAACCACCCAGTCCAATCATTCCTATCTGAAATATCCAGACCTGACAAAAGAATGGAAACCCACGCACAGTAATCAGCTATGGGTCTCGGATATCACTTATATCTCAGTTGGCTACGACTTCAATTATCTTTCACTGATCACCGATGCCTATTCGAGGAAGATTATGGGATACTGTCTCCATCCTTATCTAACTGCTCAGGGTGTGGTAAATGCACTAAAAATGGCGCTCAAGGAGAGAAATGATGGCGATCGGTTGATCCACCATTCGGATCGCGGGGTACAATATTGCTGCTTCGAATATATACTGCGACTAAAAAGGGCAGGTATTAAAATCAGCATGACCGAGAATGGAGAGGCCTATGAGAATCCGATTGCAGAAAGAATCAATGGCATCCTTAAAACTGAATTCAAGCTAAAACGCGTATTCCAATCCAGAAGCGAAGCGTTATTGGAGGTAACTAAAAGCATCGAATCCTATAATCATCTCAGGCCTCATATGAGCTGCGATTATCTCACCCCCGCAGTAGCTCATACTACCGAACAGACTCTAATTAAGCGGTGGAAAAACTGTAGAAAAAACAATAAGAGAACTAAAGAAAAACAATTAATTTTATAATTATTAACCCTCCCAAAAAACTGTAAGGTAAAACCCGTATTAGACCAAACGACAAGTAAATTCAGGACAGGACAATTTCATTCTAAAAATTAACCAATTTATTGTTTGATACTTAATAAGTGTTATATTTAACATATAAATTAACGCAATGCTCAATCTTACTCTAGTTATCCTGAATGGTATAATCCGATTTTTTTTGAAAAATAATCGGATAGATTTCCCAAAAAATCGTTTAGGATCTTCCAGGATTTTTGTACTCTGTATAGATGCATCATGCGAAGTAGTCATTTCCAAGCTGAAACAAATCCAATACATGAAAAAAATAAACATGAAGGCAATTCTCAGGTAAATGGCAACAAGATTGCTGCCACATCTTTTGATAAAACAATGATATCTGAAAGTGATTTTATGGGACTTGTTCAAGGCATGTATGGAAGTAACTATGTGGCGGTGGTGATCTATGAGTGTCCATTAGGTACTTTGTTTAACTCAACTACATGCTTATGTGACTATCCTGAAAACGTAGATTCGGGTACATTTTATCCGGAATTATACATGATTCTTATAAGCACAGCGAATTCTTATCAAGTCATTCCATATCCTTACGGTTTTCATCCTTCGGAGATTGTTGATGATCCTGAATATCCTAATGGGCCAATTGGTGGTGTTGGCGGTACGGCAGATTGTGCTGGTGTTGCCGGAGGAACTGCACATATGGAAAGTTGTGGTTGTATCGGTGGTACAACAGGGATTTCGGATTGCAACCAAATGTGTTCGGTAAGCGCAACAATGGCTCCAATTCAGTCAACGGTGAGGCCAGGCACCAAAATTAACCTGGCCACCACTATTTACACCACTGCTGCGGTTACCGTAACTGATAAACGCTTTGATGTATGGTATAGAGGTGAATGGCATGAAACAGCGATTATATACGACGAGCCCGCAATCACACAGGGCAATACGTTTACATACAATAATGCCCAGGTCAATGTATTAGGCGAGCTTCGATACCGTTTGAAAATCACGTACACCTGCAACGGTGTACCATCGACGGTTTATTCTAATGTGATCAGTACATATTCGCAGTATACAAGTGCTAATCTTATGGCAGAATTCTCGACTGAAATGGCATCCTGCTGGTCTCAAACTGTCGCAAGTTCAGTCGCTAACCAAGGCAAAAAATACGAATACGGTTTTTCCGCGTATTTCGATTGCGTTGATAAGAAAGTTTCAGTTTGGGGTTCGATAGTCAGCACAAGTGTCGGTTGTGGTACATTGGGTTTTGGTGTGACTCTTGATGAACGACCTACTGACCAAGTTGATCCAACATACGGTGCCGATTTTACTGTCGGTAATTTCCACACCCATCCCCCGCTCACTTATTGCTCTTCCATCTATAGCTTGGTACCGGGACCAAGTTCTTTAGACCTGGGTTATAACACAAGTTATCCGAGAATAGCACGAACCTATTCCAATACCGTAACGGGCGGTCACAATATTAACCTGCCCCTAACCGATCATTTAACCCATTCTAAATCTGTTACCGATTATTAAGATGAAAAATAGCTCCCTCGTTACCGCATTACTATTATCGCTAGCCACCTATAGTTATGGCCAAAGCGGCAAAGTCCAGACTACTACCATAAAAGGCCGCGGAAATGCCCTTGATACGGTCATTACCAGTAAAACCGAGCTTTCATTTAACAAAACTTTCCCTAACAACTACAAAAAAGACGAATCGGTTGTACAGGCCGTCAGACCTTATCTGGTTTTGGAGACTGTGGACCCCACAAACCGTTCGCATCCCTTGTATCTAGAACGTGTCAGGGATGGTCAGGAAAAGTTATCTCTAGCGAAGATCGAACTCCTGAAGTTCATGAAAGCCAGCAGCAGTGTTAGGGAACGACTGGCCAAGTTTGATATCACCAGTGAGGCCGATCTCAATTCAATCACTTTTGTACATATTCCGATGTATTACATTACCCCTAACATCGTTTTTTTTAAAAATGGGGAGAATATTGCCAAATATTATAACCTTGCAGGACTTGGACTGAAATACCTTGCCCTCAGGAACAACCGTCTGTTGGGCTATCTTGATTTTTATGAGAGCAAAAGCGGATTTAAGAGCGACTTCATTCCGGCACTTCGACCTGCAGTGGAAAGCTATAATCAGATCATAAAAATGGGCAAGACACCCATTGCACTGAGACAAAGTATTTACACGGTAAACTCGAAAAATGCGGGAGCAGGAGGGCATCCTAATATGTTTGGCTACGTGAATCAAGGGCATTTAGTGTTTTCCTACTATAAAGAAGGGATCGTTCAAAAAGTTGGCACTGATGCAAATGTAGCCCCTGACCCGCACTTCCATAAAGAATACACCCTGAAAACCGCGGAATCATTTTTCTCCGGGACCGGAAGTCGTTCCACCATTAACCAGTGGCTGGACAATACGGTAAGTAATTTGAAAAGCAGACCTTAAAAAGGAAACTTGGTTGAATAAATATCATTGTTGCTTCACGCTTTGATCCGATATTGATTAGGAATGCGTGGAATTTATTGGAAAAACACATGATCGAGGAAGTGCTGAGAATTTAGTTATTACAATAACTGCTCATTATCCCCTAGAAGTTTAAAACCGAGATAACTCACCATACTTTCGCATATCTCAATACCATAACTTGATCTCATTTAAGTGATTTTAAGAAGCCATTATCTACTACATCTTTTTTATTTCCGAAATTGGTATAAAGACAGGTAGACCTTCAACATCTTTCCGTCCTTGTATTACAATGTGGTTTCCTTCAACAGATATCGTTTTGTATAGCTCAAGAAAAACTTCAACTCCGTTATTAGTTCTAGCTAATTGCTCTTCGTAAACTAATTTCCCATTTCTTTGCAAGGTTAATTTTGAAGTCATTTCTTTATCACCAAATAGTATCCAAATTGAGGCCTTTATTAATTCTCCATTTATAAAAACGTCTTGTTTTAACACCTCAAAGCTGGTGTCAAAATGGATTTCATATCCTCTTTCATAAGCGTACTTTATGGCCGACAACAACTTATCATTCTTCATTTTAGAAGCAGACTCACTCAAATATTTACATGCCTGTTCCCAAACAAATTGATATTGTGCTAGAGTGCTGAGTTTTGTAAATTCTTCCTTTTCGAATTTACCGTAGTATGTTAGATGCCCTCCATGAAAGTTTATGATTTCCTCTGGCGGAGTTGGATATAATTCATATGTTCTGGGCGTACAAAAATAAATGTTAATGAATTTAATTCTTCTACCGGCGTATTTCTCATTTAATAAGCGATTTAATAGATTACTTAATCCAAAAAAATCTTCTGACAGAGATATGATTTGATCATTTCCGTCTCTAAACCAAAATAAAGTCCTGTCAATTGTCATAAGTTATTTTACGGTTTAATTGTGTTTCCATTATTAAAATTTACTGGGAATGGAACCTTTATTACATTTAACCAGTCTTATCTTGACACACTATTATCAATATTATCGCGAAATTTCTCAAAAGCAATTACTTCCTCACGATTACCTTCAAGCAAATTTTCATAGAAACGATCTCCTTTTAAACTCCAATCCCTAAAACTAATAACCTCTCCATCTTCAATATAAAAGGTATCTAGTGACTTAATGTTATCAATTGACATTCCCCAAAATTGCGTAGCATCACTATCACATATTTCGAATAAAAAATGAGGGAACGCCAATGGATATGCATTAGATTCATCGCTTAGGATATAATAAAATATTACATCAAAATGCCGTGACATTGCATATACACTATAAACTTTTCCAAGCGTGATCTCTAACTCAGAATTATTAGCCCAATTGATTATCGATTGGGGACTATTTTCGATAGAAATAAAATCACTGATACAACGAACTTTCATAAATTACGATTTCGACAAATTTACCGTCATAATAATTAAGATTCTTCAGGAGTTAAAGAATTTCTATTTTAATATGGGCTTTATCCTTACCACATAACTCAATATCAGATCTTGCGCAGCCTATTAAAGTACTATTTGAATGCCAAAAGTGGGTAGTTCATAGAAGTTGTATTTAAGTTACAATCTAAAAAATATCTTTTGCATTTTCTCTAAAACATACTTATATTGCAGTTAATTAATTAACCAAATCCTTAACAGAACTTATACGCATTCGGAACAAACTCCTACACTCGAGATACTAAGCCCACAGTAACCCCACCGTTACCCCACCTTGACCCCACGTTTTACTAGAAAAAACCTGGGCTAGCATTGGGTTAATCAATGGTTAACACTGGGATTACTAGCAGGTCGTCCGGAGGCGGTTCAGAAGGCAATGACAACAGCAACTAAAGAATGGGAAAATTCGACGGAAAACAGATCACAGGCCTGGTAGGCGATTTGGTCTTCAAAAAATCAGCTGATGGCAAAACCACCATCGTCCAGACCAAACAAAAACATGTGCCCCAGACGGAGGGCTCCAAGAAAACGGCGTCTGTAATGGGCAATGCAAGTTCACTGTCCGCAGCCATCCGAGCCGATCTGCATGGCCTCACCGATGCTTTCTACCAAGGAGAGATGATCAATCGGCTCACCAAAAGCAACCAGGCCATCCTATCGCATTGCTTCGATAAAAATACGGAAACTTACACCTTTCAGCAAAACAGTTTTGAGAACCTCGCCGGATTTGAGTTCAACATCAAATCGACCTTGTCCACTTACTTTTGGGTAAAACCGCAGCTCACACTGGAGGGCAATATACTCACGCTAACCATACCCGCTTTTGAGGTTCCTGACCAACTCAAAATGCCAAAAGAGGCTAACGCCTTCGAAATCGTAGTGCGAATGGGTGAATACGCGCTTCACAGCAGTAAAAGAAATACTAAAAAAATTCATTCGGAGTCCATCGCCCCGGAAGAAACTCATGTGCCTGAACAACAAATCAGCTTCCAGATAGCGCATGGCTGCCTATGTGTAGTGGGGATTGCCATCAAATACTTCAGCCTGGCGCAGGCTACTAAAAAACCTTTAAATCATAAAGACATGAATCCTGCCGCGATTGTAGATGCCATATATATTCCGGGAGAATTTGTGCTCCCTCCTACTGGAAGTACCCCCAACAGGGCAATAGGTTCCAGCTGGCGTGAGATGATGAAAGTCAATCTGCCACCGGCACAGATAAAAATTCCTGATTAACTACCCTAAAAATTAATTCAACTATTTGTACTTTTGTTGCCGATATATGGTAAAAATATTTGTATTAGGGTTTTCCTACAAGACCTACGACACGACATTACTGAAACTTTTCAGTGAATACGGTGCCGTTCATTCTGTTTACATCGCTTCTGATGAAAGAACAGGTAAAAAGCTAAACTTCGGTTTCATAGAAATGAACAACAAGGAGGAGGCCGCCAATGCGATCACCGCCTTAAATGGTTCCGAGCTGCACAACAGGAAGATTACCGTAAGAATTGCAGATAAAAAGGACAAATCTGAAAAGCCCGCGGCCAAACCGAGCAGCAACTCAAGTATTGAAGTCAAAGTAACTACAGCTCCGAGCGGAGAAACCGTCATCAAGAAAAAACGTCCGAGGATTTCAAAGTGATTGGATGTGCCGGATGATCTTTCCTGCATGATCTCTTGAGTTTTCTATAAACCATAAATGCGTGTCCATGCCACCGCAGACAACTCCTGCAAGATAAAGTCCTTTCTGGTTGGTCTCCATCGTTTCAGGATTGTGTTCAGGAAACAACTTGTCATCCTCAGATAACCTGACACCAAAACGCTGCAGCAGTTTAAAATCTGGCTGGTAGCCTGTCAGCGCCAATACAAAATCATTGGGTATGGTAATCAGACCTTCCGGAGTCATGATATCTGCCTCCCCCTCCCGAACGGCCACCAGCGAGGAATTGAAATGCGCTTGAATACTCCCCTCACTGATACGGTTGATGATATCCGGACGCACCCAGTACTTCACACGGGTGCTGATGTCCTCTGCCCTCACCACCATGGTCACTTCCGCCCCCTTCCTGTAAGTTTCCAAAGCAGCGTCTACGGATGAGTTGCTGGCCCCTACCACAATGACTTTCTGCATGGCATAATAATGCGGGTCTTTATAGTAGTGCATGACCTTTGGCAGGTTCTCCCCAGGGATGTCCAGCGTATTGGGCAGATCGTAAAAGCCTGTAGAAATGACCACGTTTTTTGCCTTATATAACGCTTTAGAAGTCTTCACCTGGAAACATTCTTCGTGCTCTACGCTAACTACGGTTTCAAATAAGCGGGTATTCAGCTCAAATTTAAGCGCCACACGCCTGTAATATTCCAATGCTTCTGCACGGGTAGGTTTGGGATTATTCGACACGAAGGGCACAGCACCAATCTCCAGCTTTTCAGAGGTGGAGAAAAAGGTCATGTTATCCGGATAGTTGTACAGCGAGTTGACCAAACAACCCTTCTCTACGATCACGTAAGACAGGCCTGCTTGCTGCGCTTCAATACCGCAGCTGAGCCCGATAGGACCTGCGCCTATTATCAATACATCTAAAATGTCCATGAAAGGCTAAATTAGAAATTCTGATGGCAATCGGGATATTTATTCATGAACATGACATGCAGGCTATAAAATCACGTCCAAATTTGTTAGTGCGCCTGTTTTCATTACATTTGGTTTATACCAAAACTGATTTTATGTATGAACTAACTGTTGCTCCGGACCAAGTGAATGAAACCTTAAGCAAGCACATTTTAGCCGATGGCCTTGACCTCACCTACGACATGGGGCAAAGTCAGGGGGTTTACATATATGATTCAAAATACAAGCGCTCGCTGCTGGATTTTTTCACCTGCTTTGCTTCTGTTCCCCTGGGATATAACCACCCCAAGATGATCAACGACGAAGCATTTAAAAAGAATTTACTGCAGGCGGCACTGGCCAATCCTTCCAATTCAGATGTGTATACCCAACAGTATGCACAGTTTGTAGATACCTTTTCCAAACACGGGATCCCCTCATACCTGCCCCATGCCTTTTTCATAGCGGGCGGCGGACTTGCAGTGGAAAATGCGATCAAAGTGGCGATGGACTGGAAGGTACAAAAGAACTTTGCCAAAGGTTATGCAGAAGAAAAAGGCTTTAAGGTATTGCACTTTGAAAAAGCATTTCATGGACGCACAGGCTACACCATGAGCCTGACCAATACCCTGCCCGACAAGACCAAATGGTACGCAAAATTCGACTGGCCCAGGGTAAGTACGCCTTCGTTCAGGTTTCCTCTGGAGGGGGAGAACCTGCGGAAGGCAGAAGAAACGGAAGCGCTGTCCATTAGTCAGATCAAAGAGGCATTTGCGAGCTATAAAGACGACATCTGTGCCATCATTGTGGAGCCCATCCAATCGGAAGGGGGCGACAATCACCTGCGCGAGGAGTTCCTGATCCAATTGAAAGAACTGGCAGATGAAAATGAGGCTTTCCTGATCTATGATGAAGTACAGACGGGTGTGGGGCTGACAGGCAAGTTTTGGTGCCATCAGCATTATAGCGAAAAGGCCCGTCCGGATATCATTGCATTTGGCAAAAAAATGCAGGTGTGCGGCATTCTGGTCGGCGATAAAGTAGATCAGGTAGCGACAAATGTCTTTAAAGTTCCTTCCCGGATCAATTCTACCTGGGGAGGCAATCTGGTAGACATGGTACGCTCTTCACAGATCCTGCAGATTGTGGCTGAAGATCAGCTCTGTGAGAATGCGGCAACGGTAGGGCAATACCTACAGGATCAGTTGCATGCACTCGCTGGCAGGTTCGATAAGATGAGCAATGTACGGGGCAAGGGCTTACTCTCCGCCTTTGATTTTCCGGAGAAGGGCATGCGCGATGCCTTTATCAGTAAAGGTATGGAGCAAAATGTCATGTTCCTGGGTTGCGGAAATCAGACCATCCGTTTCCGTCCGGCGCTTTGCATGGAGAAAAAACACATTGATGAAGGCATTGCCGTGATGGAAAGCATTTTACCTGGCCTTTAAGCCGGGTTAAATCCTATACAAAAGCAGAAAATCCGGTAATGGCACGACCTACAATCAGGGTATTGATTTCCTTGGTTCCTTCATAGGAATAGATCGCCTCTGCATCTGCGACAAAACGTGCGACATCATATTCCAACAGGATCCCATTTCCGCCCATCACTTCCCGGGCGCGGCTAACCACGTCCCTTGTCCGCATGGAACAGAACACCTTCGCCAATGAAGCATGTTCGTCGGTGAGTAAACCCTGGTCCTGCAACTGAGACAAACGGAAGCAAAGGGTCTGCATCGCAGTGAGGTTGGACAGCATCTCTACCAGATGATTCTGGATGAGCTGGTAGGAGGCGATGGGTTTGCCGAATTGTTTTCTGGTGCGTGTGTACTGCAAAGCACTCTCATAGGCGCCACGTGCACAACCGACGGCTTGCCATGCCACTCCTGCCCTGGTCATCTTCAGTACTTTTGCAGTGTCTTTAAAGGAATTTGCGTTTTGAAGGCGGTCAGACTCCTCCACCTCGCAATTGGTCAATGTGATCAAGCCATTCTGGACAATCCTGAGCGCCATTTTATCCTGCATTTTTTCCACAGAGAAACCTTTGGTCCCTTTTCTGACCAGGAAACCTTTTACCTGATTATCGTCCAGATCCCTGGCCCAAATGACCGTAATATCGGAAAACGTCGCGTTACCGATCCATTTCTTTTGCCCGTTCAGGATCCATTTGCTGCCCTGACGTTTGGCGGTAGTAGTAAGTCCACCCGCAGCGCCGGAACCAACTTCAGGCTCTGTAAGACCAAAGGCTCCTATGGTCTTGAACTGCTGCATGGATGGCAGCCATTCCTGCTTCTGGGCTTCTGAGCCTAACAGATAGATGGAGCCCATGGCAAGCCCGCTCTGCACACCGAAAAAGGTAGACATCGAGGTATCTACCCTGGCCATTTCCATCGCAAGTATGCCTTCCATCAGATTGGATTTATTGGGACAGCCGTAGCCTTCATAAGTAAGTCCACAAATATTCAGTTCGGCGATCCGCGGGATCAGCTCGTAGGGAAACTCCGCTTTGAGCCAATATTGATTGACAATGGGTTTGACTTCTTTTTCGAGGAATGCCCTAACTTTTAGCTGCAGGGCGCGGTCTTCATCTTTAAGGGCTTCATCTCCCAAATGGTAAAAATCGCCTTCAATCGGGGGGAGTTCTTTTGCTTTGCCAGAGCCGGACATCATTTTCATCATGCCCTGCAACTGGGTTTCGTCCAGCCTGCTTACCGACTCCACCATTTTGGTCAGGTCTACTTTTTTGGAAAGTGCTTCCAGCTGTTTGAAATCTACACTCTTAAAAAGGGTGTAAGCGTTCCTGATAGAAGAAAAAATATTGGCCATATCCTGTTCGTTTGTATCATAGAACAAAATATGGCCGCTTTTGTTGGCTGATGGTAGCCCTTTGGTTATCTCAATTGGAAAAGGTCATCTACACCCAGGAGTTTGCGTGAGGTAAAACCTTCCCCGTAGGCAGCACCGATGGATTTACCAAATTCTCTGGCCCTGCCGATCACACTTTCGAAAAACTCAGGCGATGAAATGTAGGTAGGTGTTTCTTCTACTTCGGGATTGAAAAACTGGGTGCCGTAAGCCTTAATGGAATCCAGTTTCAGCTCCATATAATCTGTAATGTCTACGATAATATCGGGTTGAATGTAACGGTCCTGAATAAACTGCAAGACCAGAGATGGTCGCCAATGTTCCTGTTGTACCCCATCCAGTTCCGTAACGATCCTGGGCAGGCCCGACAAAAAGCAGGCATCATTACTCAGGTCGCCGGCCCGTTTGTGGTCCGGATGCCTGTCGTCCAGGGCATTGGTGATGATGATGTCGGGTCGGTATTTACGGATCACTTTGATCACTTCCAGTTGATGGGCTTCGTCATTGCTGAAAAATCCATCCCGGAACCTCAGGTTTTCACGGGCATGAAGTCCGAGGATCTCCGCCGCTTTGGCAGCTTCCGCATCACGGATTTCGGCGCTTCCGCGTGTGCCCAGTTCACCTCTGGTAAAATCTACTATCCCTACTTTTTTTCCCTGCGCAATGTGCCGGGCAATGGTACCTGAACAACCCAATTCTGCATCATCGGGATGTACGGCCAATACTAATATGTCTAATTTCATGTAATGTATGTTATGCGAATGCCCTTATTGATAATATCCGGAAGAGATGATGATGGATTCGATATCCCGGTCTTCCTGTGGGCTATAAGTGCTTTTTAAATTGTGTCCTACTACACGGGCTACGGACTGGTAGAGGAATGCGGTAAATCCGCCTTTGGTTTGCTTGACGATGTCGTAGGTCGTGCGGCCGAGCTCCCGGTCCACGAGTTTGGTCAGAATCTGCCCCTGGGTGATCGTCAGTTCTTTGATCTCCCGGTTGAACATGTCCTTGATCTCTTTATCACATTGCTTTACGAGCTTTTTCTGTTCTTTTTTTTCTGTAGTCAGCGCCAGGTCTTTCTCCAGCTGCTCATACCTTCTTTTTGCGAAGAGTGCATAAGGCATTACTTTCAGGACATTATAACGCAACCTGTCGAAGGCTACACGGTCGGCCTGCGACTTGAAGATCCGCATGGCATAGATGTCGACCTGTCTCAAAGGGATCCATGCGACCATCTCGCCGTCTAAATTGGTAGCTGCAACACGGATCGTGTCATTCTTACCCAATTTAGGCATGCGGACATTATTCTCTTTCATTGGTGCAGGACCAATCTGCGCCTTCAGTAAGGTGCTGTGAATAATGACAATTAGCAGAAGAAATAACCTTTGAAATTTCATAAATTTATAGCCCTGTAAAGATAAAGCTAATTTTAATCGCTGTTTCCTAATTTGAACTCTAATATAATATTTTACGCCCGAAGGACAGTATAATTTACGTAAAAAATACAATACCGGAACCACAGCCGGTAAAATCATTCCGGCCTGCAATTAATATTCAAATTGAAAACGGTTATTTATAAAAAAGCTTATATTGATGCTAATTATTTTGAAGGATAAACGAGAGGCATATTAATGAAGAACGCGCTAGTAATTGACTTAGAAGCAGAGAAACAAGAAATCTTAAAAAGGTACCGTGCGTTATTGCGTGCATGTAAGCCAACCATGCAACGGGGTGATAAGAAAGAGATCAGAAAGGCATTTGACATGGCCCTGGAAAGCCATAAAAACATGCGGCGCAAATCGGGCGAACCCTATATCTACCATCCCATAGCTGTAGCACAGATCGCAGCGGAGGAGATTGGACTGGGTACCACATCCATCGTATGCGCGTTATTGCATGATGTGGTGGAAGATACCGACATCACACTTGAGGATATAGAAAGGGAGTTTGGTAAGAAAACGGCGAAGATCATTGACGGCCTGACCAAAATCTCCGGGGTCTTTGACTACAACAGTTCGCTGCAGGCAGAGAATTTCCGGAAAATGCTCCTGACACTGGCCGATGATGTACGGGTAATCCTGATTAAGCTGGCTGACCGCCTGCACAATATGCGCACCATGGATTTCATGCCAAGGCAGAAGCAATTAAAGATCGCATCGGAAACGATCTACCTTTATGCACCGTTGGCACACCGGCTGGGGCTATACGCCATCAAATCGGAGCTGGAAGACCTCTCCATGAAATACCTGGAGCCCGATACCTACAAATACATTGCTACCCAGCTGAATGAGAAGAAAGCGGAACGCACGCTGTTCATCAAGCGTTTTGTAGAACCGATTGACGAAATCCTGGCAGAGCAAGGGCTGTCTGCGGACATTTATGGCCGGCCAAAATCCATCCATTCGATCTGGAACAAGATGAAGAGCAAGAACATCCCTTTTGAGGAAGTGTATGACCTCTTTGCGATCAGGATTATACTGGATAGTCCACCGGAGCATGAAAAAGCCGATTGCTGGAAAGCTTATTCTATAGTAACCGACTTATACCGGCCCAATCCGGACCGCTTGAGGGACTGGGTTTCTTCTCCTAAGGGAAATGGATATGAGTCGCTGCACACCACCGTAATGGGTCCGAAAGGACAATGGGTAGAAATCCAGATCCGCACACAGCGCATGAATGAGATTGCAGAGAAAGGATTTGCGGCACACTGGAAGTACAAAGAATCGAGCAACGACAATGGACTGGACCAATGGATCATGAAAGTGAGGGAAATGCTGAGCAACCCGGAAGCCAATGCGCTGGACTTTCTGGACGATTTCAAAATGAACCTGTTCTCTGATGAGATTTTCATTTTCACCCCAAAAGGTGCATTGATCCAATTGCCGCTGGGCGCTACTGCACTCGATTTTGCCTTCGAGATCCATACCGATGTAGGGGCCAAATGTATTGGTGCCAAAGTGAACCATAAACTGGTACCACTTTCTTACAAACTGCAGAATGGGGACCAGGTGGAAATCATCACCTCCGGCAAACAAGCCCCTAAAGAAGACTGGCTGAACATTGTAGTGACGGCTAAGGCCAAATCCAAGATCAAATCTTCCCTGAAAGAAGAGAAAAGAAAGATTGCGGAGACCGGCAAAGAAACGCTGGAGCGGAAAATGAAGTCGCTGAAGATCACTTACAATACCGACAACCTGAACAAGATTGCCTATTTCTTCAAACTCCCCTCTTCACAGGAACTGTTCATTTCCGTAGCCCAGGGCAAGATCGAACTGAAAGATTTGAAGGAGTACCAGGCCAGTGAGAAAGAGATTGAGAACAACAAAGGCAATGAAAGAAGTGAGCATCAACAGATAGAAGCGCTTTTGAGTAAAGTTAAGGGACCTGAATCCGATACTTTGCTGATCGGGGAAGATCTGCAAAAGATCGATTATACCCTGGCAGCCTGCTGCAATCCGATCCCCGGGGATGACGTTTTCGGTTTTGTAACTGTGAATGAGGGCATCAAGATCCACCGGACAAGTTGTCCGAATGCGGCACAATTGATGGCCAATTATGGTTACCGCGTGGTGAAAGCCAAATGGAACAAACAGCAGGAACTTACATTTTTGACCGGCCTGCACATCATTGGCATCGACGATGTAGGGCTGATCAACAACATCACCAAAGTCATTTCTAATGATTTCAAAGTAAACATGCGTTCCATTACTGTAGATACAGATAACGGGATTTTTGATGGCTCAATCATGATCTTTGTGAACGACAAAGATCACCTGGACAACCTGATTAAAAATCTGTTGCAGGTAAAAGGCGTGACAGGTGTCACGAGGTTTGATGCCTAAAAATACTTTGAAATGATTAGCGTTTTATATAAAAATTGATACCTTTGAAAGGAGTTTAAAAACTATGTCTACAAACCATAACAGCGAGCTGGTAAGAAAAATCTTCGAAGCCTACCTCGAAAATAAAAGTCTGAGAAAAACGCCTGAGCGTTTTGCCATCTTAGAAGAAATCTACTCGAGAGACGATCACTTTGATGTAGAGACCCTCTACATCCATATGAAAAACCAGAAATACCGCGTAAGCAGGGCTACAGTGTACAATACACTGGAATTGCTGGTCTCTTGTGATTTGGTGACCAAACATCAGTTTGGTAAAAACATGGCCCAGTTTGAGAAGTCTTATGGCTATCACCAGCATGACCATGTCATCTGTATTGATTGCGGTAAAGTAGTGGAGTTCTGCGATCCTCGTATCCATCAGATCCAGAGCATGATTGGTGATCTCCTGAAATTTCAGATCAAACACCACTCTTTAAACCTGTACGGCGTTTGCTTCGATTGCGCTGCAAAAGCAGCCATGAACAGTCAGAATGCCGACATAAAACATGCAAGTTAAACATATCCAATTATAAATATTTCTATTTTTAAATTTAAAGAATGACGCAAGTAGACGTGCTTCTGGGCCTGCAATGGGGCGATGAAGGCAAGGGAAAAATTGTTGATGTACTAAGTCCGCAATATGATTTGATAGCTCGTTTTCAAGGCGGTCCGAATGCCGGGCATACTTTAGAGTTTGATGGCAAAAAGTTTGTTTTAAATACCATACCATCAGGTATTTTCAACGAAAAAACAATGAACTTAATCGGAAATGGTGTGGTGATAGACCCCATCATTTTAAAAAGGGAACTGGACAACCTGAAAACTGCAGGACATGATCCTGTAGCTAAAGGCAAACTGGTAATTGCCCGCAAAGCACACCTGATCCTTCCTACGCACCAGCTACTGGATGCTGCAAATGAGCAGAAGATGGGCAAGAACAAAATTGGTTCTACCCTAAAAGGAATCGGCCCGACTTATATGGATAAAACCGGTCGCAATGGACTGCGTGTAGGTGATACCACCCTTCCTGATTTCAGGGAACGTTACGACAGGCTGGTTGAGAAGCACAAAGAAATGCTTGCGCATTATGATTTTCAATACGACCTTACTGAAAAAGAAGCTGCTTTCTTTGAAGCGATTGAATTCATCAAAAATATCCCTCACGTAGATAGCGAACACTATGTGAACGGTTTTCTGAAAGCCGGAAAAACAGTATTGGCGGAAGGTGCACAGGGTACCTTGCTGGATGTTGACTTCGGTTCTTATCCTTTCGTTACTTCTTCGAACACCACTACTGCAGGTGCCTGTACCGGTTTAGGTATTGCGCCCAATAAGGTAGGCCATGTTTATGGTATCTTCAAGGCCTATTGCACACGTGTAGGAGGCGGACCATTCCCTACTGAACTGGACAATGAAGTAGGTGAAACGTTACGCAAAGTAGGTCATGAATTTGGTGCAACAACTGGTCGTGCCCGCCGTTGCGGATGGATCGATCTTCCTGCGCTGAAATATGCGATCATGCTGAATGGCGTTACGGAGCTGATCATGATGAAAGCAGACGTATTGGATGGATTCGATACCATTTATGCCTGTACACATTATGAGCACAATGGCGAAACCATTGACTATATGCCTTATGACATCATTACCGTAGAACCAAAACCGGTATTGAAAGCAATTGAAGGATGGGAAACTGACGTGACCAAAATCACGAAGAATGACGAAATCCCGGCAAAACTGTCGGCCTACATTGCCTTCCTGGAAAAAGAACTGGAAGTTCCTGTAAAATACCTGTCTGTAGGTCCTGACCGGACACAGACACTGACCTTAGGATAAGGCATACGAATACTTAGAAAAGGCAGCCAATGGCTGCCTTTTTCATTTGCACAAATCTGCTGTAGATTCTATACATTTGCGCAAGAAATGAAGGTTCAGGATCTACACCAGTTTAAAAAACAGGCTTTGCAATGGGCAGCCAAATTTGATGCCTGCTGCTGTCTGGATTCTAATGAATATGCAGATCCATATGGCCGTTTCGACTTCCTGCTGGCAGTGGGAATTGACCAAAGCATCAGCGAGCCAGCCGGTGCAGCTTTCGAAGCCCTTAAATCATTTTACGATGCAGGACCCGAATGGATGTTTGGCTTACTGGGCTATGACCTGAAGAATGAAACTGAAAACCTGAATTCGCATCATCCCGATAACCTGGGTTTCCCTGATTTATTCTTCTTTATTCCCCGTTACCTGCTCCAAATAAAAGGGACAACGGTGGAAGTACTCATCGGTAATGAGCAGGAAATTTTACAGCAGATCAGACAAAGTACGCTCGGCCCGGAAGACATGGCGATACCTCCACTTAAAGTGAGCAGCAGGATTCCAAAAGCCAGTTACATAGAGACTGTAAAGCAGTTGCAGACACATATCCTGCGTGGCGACATCTACGAGGTCAATTTCTGTCAGGAATTTTTCGCAGAACATGCAGACATTGATCCACTAGCGGTTTACTACCAACTCAACAGCCTTTCCCCTACCCCTTTTTCCGGATTTTTCAAGCTCCACGATAAGTTTATATTATCTGCTAGCCCGGAGCGTTTCATTTGTAAACGCGGTAACCGGCTCATTTCGCAGCCCATTAAGGGAACTGCAAAGCGGAGCGCTGATCCGGAAGAAGATGCGGAAATCAGAAAAAACCTGCAGCAAGATGCTAAAGAACAAGCGGAAAATGTGATGATCGTAGATCTGGTCCGGAATGACCTGACAAAAAATGCACTAAAGGGCAGTGTTAAGGTTGAAGAACTATTCGGAATCTATGGTTTTAAACAGGTCTACCAAATGATCTCGACCATTAGTGCAGAGCTTGCAAGCGGAATTCACATTGTCGATGCTTTAAAAAACACTTTCCCCATGGGTTCCATGACAGGTGCACCTAAGTTGAGGGCCATGCAACTGATCGAAACTTATGAATCTACCAGGCGTGGGGCTTACTCAGGTTCATTTGGTTATATCAGTCCTGATGGAGATTTCGACTTCAACGTCATCATCAGGAGTATGCTGTACAATGCCACTTCCAGGTACTTGTCCTTTCAGGTGGGCGGTGCCATTACCTATGCTGCAGATGCCGAAAAGGAATATGATGAATGCCTGCTCAAAGCTGCCGCCATCTTAAAAACTTTAGGGCAATAAAAAAGCCGCCCAAGGGCAGCTTTTCTGTTCATTCAATCCAATTAAGGCTTATAGTATTTCTGTGCCTCAGGCAATGCATTCTGTATCCTCGCTATACGGGTAGCATCACTCGGGTGAGTGCTTAGGAATTCAGGTGGTTTCTGACTGCCTGAAGAAACCTGCGACATCCTTTGCCAGAATGCAGTAGCATTTTGAGGATTATATCCTGCCATTGCCATAAAGATCAGTCCTAAGCGATCTGCCTCCAGCTCGTGGTTACGACTGAAGCTCAGGGTTGCCAATGGTGTTCCCACACCATACAAGGTATTGAAGATAGACTGTCTTTTTGCATTATTTGCTGTAGCCACATTTCCCAAAGTCCCTAAACCCTGAGCTACCATTTGGGTAGACATTTGTTCAGCAGAGTGTCCGGCAATGGCATGAGCAATTTCATGACCCATTACAGTAGCCAGACCTGCATCATCTTTAGTTACTGGCAATATCCCGGTATAAACCACAATTTTACCACCTGGCATACACCAGGCATTCAATTCTTTGCTCTGTACCACATTCACTTCCCAGCTGTAGTTTTTGATGAGGTCTGCATGTCCGTTGTTGTTCATGTAACTTTTCACCGCTGCAATAATCTTATTGCCTACCATTTTAACCCGGGAAGCTTCGGCATTACTGGCCGACAGCACGGCGCCTTTATTTTCAGTTAGAAATTCACTGTAAGCCTGGAAAGCCATCGGCAATACCTGTTCGTCACTCACCAGATTGAGTCGGCTCCTACCCGTTAAAGGCACAGTGGAACATGATGAGAAGGCTAACCCTATCGCGGTTACGCCTACAATTAATATTCTTTTCATAAGTAAGTTTAATTAGTTTTTTTTCTTAAACAGGTAAACTTTGGATTCCTTGTTTTTGAGGAGTCGTTCAAGATTCTTTTGATGGGTAACCAGGATCAGCACACATACACACATTCCATATAAGACCTCAGATTTGACTGAAGACTGAAATACGAACACGATGCTCAGTGGAAAAGTAAAACCTGCACATATCGAACTCAATGAAACATACTTGGTAGCCAACAATACGACAACAAAAACCAGAACACAAAGCATCGCTGCCGGGAAGTTAACTGCCAAAATCATTCCAAAAAGCGTAGCCACTCCTTTACCCCCTCTGAAACCTGCAAAAATAGGGAACAAATGTCCCATCACTGCGGTCACGCCCAATGCCAGTTCATAATTAATAAATTGCGTGGAATGCTGTGGCCCCGTAACAGACAGCCCTATAAAGTAGGCAAGTTTGGTGGCAGTATAGCCTTTGGCTATATCAATGATCATTACGGCGATACCGGCTTTCTTGCCCAATACCCGGAAAGTATTCGTTGCCCCGGCATTGCCACTACCATATTCCCGTACATCTACACCATAAAAAGCCTGACCAAGCCAAACTGCTGTTGGGATAGAACCAAAGAGATAGGCTAAAACAACCGCCGATATAGAATAGATAGAAATCATATCCTAAAAGGCTTTTAAACTAATATCCATACTTTTTACAGAATGCGTAAGCGCGCCCATAGAAATGTAATCTACGCCGCAAGCAGCGTATTCAGTGACATTTTCTTCTACAATGCCGCCCGATGCCTCTGTAGTATATTTTCCATCGATCCGTTGAACGGCCGTCTTCAGGTCATCAAAACTGAAATTATCCAGCATAATGCGGTTGACCTTTCCGATCTCCAGAACCTGTTCCAATTCCTCCAGGTTACGCACCTCAATTTCAATCTCTAGGGCTTTTCCGGTATTTTCCAGGTATTTGTTGGCAGCAAGGATAGCCTTGGAAATTCCACCGGCGTAATCTACATGATTGTCTTTGATCAATATCATATCGTATAAACCAATCCGGTGATTGACCCCTCCACCGATGCGTACTGCCCATTTTTCGAGATACCTGAGACCAGGGGTAGTTTTACGGGTATCCAATATCTTTGTTGAATATGGAGCTAACAACTGAACGATATGATTGGTTTTTGTTGCAATGCCGCTCATGCGCTGCATGCAGTTGAGTACCAGCCTTTCCGCAAGCAGTATAGACTGCGCACTGCCGGAAACGGTGAGTGCAACATCACCATATTTCACTTCGGCACCGTCATTGATAAATACTTCTGTTTGTAAAGCAGGGTCGACCTGTTTGAAAATTTCCAGGGCAAGTTCTACACCTGCGATGACTCCTGATTCTTTGATCAGCAATTTTGCTCTGCCCTGTGCATTGGCAGGTATCGTAGAGAGCGAGGTGTGGTCTCCGTCGCCCTTGTCTTCAGCTATTGCATTTTTTATGAATTGATCTGTCAGTTGCTTATCCAAAACTTAAATTTAAACCCAAAAATAGCATTTTACCGCTATTTATCCGTCTCAATTCGCAATTCTGTGATAAAAAAAGCAGTCCCGGACTTTTTCATTGTGATGGACACGCGGAAAGTTCCATTTTTGGTAAGGAGCGAAAGCGCGCCATATCTGTAATTTGCACTGGTGTTGAGCCGGTGAATTACCGTAGATTTAGTGGGGGGATATTTAGAAAAAAAATTTCTTAAGATTTGTTCTGCCTGGGCTTTAGAATACACGTCTTCTTCATCAATGATGATCAGATCTACAGACGATGAAAAGTTTACGGCAATCTCTTTAGAGTTACCGGCTTTAAAATGATTGGATAAGATATCGATGATATCAGCCTGAATAGCACCAAAAGAGGGAAAACACATAAAAAATACAACCAACGAAAGTAAGGGCTTCATCATCTCTAAAATAGCTAATGTCAATTTCGCACATAAATTATGCCATTAATCCATCACAAATTGCAAATAGCTTCAAAAAAAAGCACGATTAGGCTTATATTTGCTATGTTTCAGCGAATAAAATTAATAAAGTAAACCACGAATGAATAATAAGAAAGTAGTACTGCTTATCCTGGATGGATGGGGTTATGGAAAACAAGACAGCTCCGATGCTGCGTACATGGCAAACACTCCCTTTTTTGACTCAATGCTTCAGCAATACCCTAACTCCAGGCTGGAAGCTTCCGGCGAGGCTGTAGGCCTTCCTGAGGGACAAATGGGTAATTCTGAAGTAGGACACATGAATCTGGGTGCAGGCCGCGTGGTTTACCAGGAACTGGGACGCATCAATAAAGCCATTACAGACCATACACTACATACCAATGAAACTTTATTGGCTGCTTTTAAGTACGCCAAAGAACATAACAAACCGGTTCACTTTATCGGTCTTGTATCCGATGGTGGTGTACATGCCCACATCAATCACCTGAAAGCCCTTTGTGATGCTGCCGGTGAGCAGGGGCTGAAAGATGTATTTGTTCATGCATTTCTGGATGGCAGGGATACCGATCCCAATTCAGGACTGAATTTCATCAGGGACCTGGATCAGCACCTGCAGACTTCTACTGGCAAATTGGCCAGCCTGATCGGTCGCTATTATGCAATGGACAGGGACAGGAGATGGGAGCGTGTGAAACTTGCCTATGACCTGATGACTAAAGGAACAGGCGAAGCAATCACCGATCCGATTGCAGCCATAGAAAAATCTTACCGTGACGGGATTACCGACGAATTCATCAGACCATTGGTGATGACAAATGCTGATGGCAGTCCGGTAGCTACCATACAGGCAGACGACGTGGTGATCTGCTTCAATTACAGGACAGACCGCGGCCGTGAGATCACTTCAGTACTCAGTCAGGAGGACTATCCGGAGTTCGACATGCACAAAATGCCATTGTATTATGTAACCATGACGACCTATGATGAAAGTTTCCAGAATGTAAATGTGATCTTTACGAAGGACGACCTGTCCCAAACCCTGGGCGAAGTATTGGAAGCAGCCGGAAAAAATCAAATCAGGATCGCAGAGACTGAAAAATATCCGCACGTAACCTTCTTCTTCTCGGGTGGACGCGAACAGGAATTTCACAACGAGAAAAGAATATTGGTTCCATCGCCAAAAGTAGCTACCTATGACCTGCAACCGGAAATGAGTGCCGCAGGAATCACGGAGGCCATTTGCAAAGAATTGGAAAGTGGCTGGCCGGATTTTGTATGCCTCAATTTTGCAAACCCGGATATGGTAGGCCATACCGGAGTATTTGAAGCCGTGATCAAAGCAGTGGAAACTGCCGACAGTTGTGCAGAGCAGGTTGTAAAGACCGGTATAGCTAATGGTTACTCCTTTATTATCCTGGCAGACCATGGCAACTCAGAGTACATGATCAATAACGACGGGTCTGTAAATACAGCACACACGACCAACCTCGTACCTTGTATCCTGATCGATAGTGATTACAAGACGATAGCCGATGGTAAACTGGGTGATGTAGCACCGACGATTCTGAAAATCATGAACATTGCCAAACCGGAGATCATGACTGGCAACGAACTGGTATAAATGAGAAGAAAAACAGTTTGTGGATTCCTGCTGCTGCTGAGTCTTGGTTGCATCAATGATACCGAGGTAGCGCAACAGCGGGAATTGACTTATTTCGACATCAAAGGCTACTTTGAGGGAGAGGTGAGCAGGCTCAGTAAAATCAAACCCAGCATCCACAAAAGTGTGGAAGTCAATGACTCATTGGAGCGCAAACAACTGAGGATTACCGACTGGCGGAAGGAACTCAGTATATTTTCAGATGCGGACATCAACCGTGCGTCCTGGAAAGGCCTTTTTAGTGTAAACAAGCAGCAGGGAAGTGAAACCTATGTGTCTGATGACGATAAGATACCTGTCAAAGAAATAAAGATCACTTTTGATCAGAAACATTTAAAGTCTTTGTTGATCATCATAAAAAACAGCAATTCACTTTATACATCGCAGGATAGTCTTTTTTACTATCCGGACAGTCTCTATCGCGTTAAAAAAGTACAGCACATCAAATTGTTAAAAGAGAAGCATTACGAGATCAAGGGCCGGTTTTAGTTGGCCGAACCCACAAAAAAGCTCCTTGCCAGTTGAAGACAAGGAGCTTTTTTTATACTTTTCAGTTGGAATTATTTCAAACTTACTACTTGTGCTTTCACATAATCGATCAGGCCAAGAATGTCTTTACGCTGTGGCTGCACGAGTAAAATCTTTTTAAAGTCGGCAGTAGCACTATTGAATATAGCGACACAAGCGGTTTTCTCTGCAGATTTTTTTACTGAATAAGATTTGTAGATCGCATAATCTTTATAAGCCAGACCACGGTTTTGGAGCAATTGCGCGTCTTCCTCACCATTGATCTCGATTGCCTTTGTAAAATCTTTAATTGAAGATAAATAGAAGCCTTCGCGCATTTGGTTTAGGGATTCTTTGGGATCATTGGCTACATTTAACCTTGCTTTTCCACGGTAGTAATACGCAGAATAGTCTGAAGGTTTGAGGCTGATGAACCTGCTGTAGGTCGCAATTGCATTCTCAAAATCGCCACACTGGAAATAAGAGTAGCCCAGCATTTTCAGCACAGAGGGATTATTGGGATCTTTATTGTCCGCTTTTTCCAGCTGTGCAACCGCGCCTTTATAGTCGCCCTTCATCCAAGCCTGCATCCCCAGCTTATCATAATTCTGAGCCATGCCACGATTGGCAGAAATTACCAATAATATTAAAATTGTTTGCTTGAAGTAGTTCATCAAAATTTTAATTAAAAAAAATAAATATATTTAGTTTTACCTAATCCCTAAGCAAATGTATCATTATTTTTCAGGTATAGGCAAAGGCTTTGAAATTGGCAACTATCATACCACGAATGAATACGTTACTTTTAACGCTGAATAACAAAAAATATGATGCAGCATGCATTTTTTATTTCTACCTGACTTTTTAACCGACAATGTAGTACATTCGCCTTTTGGCATAGGAGTTGAAAATAGCGTAATGTAACATATTAATTAAATCACGGACGACATGCTGTCATATTGTCGTTTTTATTTTATAAGACTTATATTAAATGAGTAAACAAGATCAGTTTGATTTCAGCAATGCTTTACCGATCATAAATGAAGATACTGAGTTCTTTCCACTGATGTCCCAGCAGGATGAAGATGAAATGAACAATGAGGAAACACCAGAAATCTTACCCATACTCCCACTAAGAAATACAGTACTTTTTCCCGGCGTTGTGATCCCGATCACAGTTGGCAGGGATAAATCCATTAAGCTCATCAAGGAAGCTTATAAGGGTAACCGCATCATTGGTGTGGTTTCTCAGAAAGATGTTTCTATAGAGGATCCCTCTTTCGATCAGCTCAATGAAGTAGGCACAGTAGCCCAGATCATCAAGATGCTGCAGATGCCAGATGGCAACACTACCGTCATTATCCAGGGTAAACAACGTTTCCGCCTGATCGAAGAGGTACAGTCTGAACCTTACATTAAGGTCAGCATCACTAAATTCACCGAAGATAAACACAAAAGTGACAAGGAATTCAAAGCACTTGTGGCTTCTATTAAGGAAATGTCTTCGCAGATCATCCAGCTTTCGCCGAATATCCCAAGTGAGGCAGGGATAGCCCTGAAAAATATAGAAAGCACCTCTTTCCTGATCAATTTCATCTCTTCCAACATGAATGCAGATGTGGCTGATAAACAAAAGATGCTGGAAATGACCAGTCTGCGCAGTCGTGCAGATATGGTGATGGAATTGCTGACTCTGGAACTACAGATGCTGGAGCTAAAGAACCAGATCCAATCCAAGGTACGTACAGACCTCGATAAACAACAAAGGGATTATTTTCTGAACCAACAGTTGAAAACCATCCAGGAAGAACTGGGCGGTAATTCTTCTGACATGGAATATGAGGCATTGGAAACCCGTGCCAGAAAGAAAAAATGGAGTAAACCCGTACAGGAACATTTCGCTAAGGAACTCGAAAAATTGGGCCGGATGAACCCTGCTGCCCCGGATTATTCGGTGCAGATCAATTACCTGGAGCTTTTGCTGGACTTACCCTGGAACGACTTTACCAAAGACAACTTTGACCTGAAACGCGCGCAGCGTATTCTTGACAAGGACCATTTTGGCCTGGAAAAAGTAAAGAGAAGAATCATAGAATACCTGGCCGTACTCAAACTAAAACGCGATATGAAGGCGCCGATCATCTGCCTGGTAGGCCCTCCGGGAGTAGGTAAAACCTCATTGGGAAAATCTATAGCCAAGGCTTTGAACCGCAAATATGTACGTATGGCCCTTGGAGGAATCAGGGATGAGGCAGAAATCCGTGGTCACCGTAAGACTTATATCGGCGCCATGCCGGGCAGGATCATTCAATCGATCAAAAAGGCAGGTGCAGCCAATCCCGTATTTGTATTGGATGAAATCGATAAAGTAGGCACCGATTTTAGGGGTGACCCATCTTCAGCTTTACTGGAAGTACTGGATCCTGAGCAAAATAGTGCTTTCAATGACCATTATGTGGAAGCAGACTACGACCTATCCAATGTACTCTTCATTGCTACAGCCAATTCTCTGGGTTCGATACAGCCCGCATTACTGGACCGTATGGAGATCATCGAGGTGAATGGCTATACCATTGAAGAAAAGATAGAAATCGCCAAAAAATACCTGTTGCCTAAACAAAAAGATCAGCACGGCATCAACAATAAAGATATTGTCCTGAAAAGTTCGCTGATTGAAAAAGTGATCGAAGACTATACCAGGGAGTCCGGTGTACGTGGACTTGAAAAGAAGATTGGTTCTTTGGTCCGTGGCGTAGCCACCAAGATTGCAATGGAAGAAAGCTACGAGCCAAACCTTTCTGCTAATGATGTGGAACAGATACTGGGTGCGCCGATCTTCGACAAAGACCTTTATGAGGGAAATGAAGTCGCTGGTGTAGTTACGGGACTGGCATGGACATCCGTAGGAGGAGATATCCTCTTCATAGAGGCGAGTCTGAGTCCGGGCAAAGGAAAACTGACCCTGACCGGAAATTTGGGTGAGGTAATGAAGGAATCGGCCATCATTGCTTTGGCCTACCTAAGGGCACATGCAGACCTGTTTGGAATTGACAATGTCTTATTTGATTATTGGGATGTGCACGTCCATGTACCTGCCGGAGCCACGCCTAAAGATGGACCATCTGCAGGCATCACCATGTTGACGGCACTTACTTCTGCCTTTACACAGCGTAAAGTAAAATCTAATCTGGCCATGACCGGAGAGATTACCTTACGTGGAAAAGTATTGCCGGTTGGTGGGATCAAGGAAAAAATCCTGGCTGCTAAAAGGGCTAATATCAAAGACGTGATCCTTTGCAAATCTAACCGTAAAGACATTTTGGAGATCAAGGAAAGCTATATCAAAGACCTAAACTTCCATTACGTCGGGGAAATGAAAGAAGTGATCGAACTGGCACTGACGAAAGAACAGGTAAAAAACCCTCAGGACTTGAGTGTAAAGCCGAAGACCATCGCCCACTAACAATTTTGTAAATTCTAATTTTAAAAATACTAACTTGAACTCCGGAAATTTTATCCGGAGTTTTTTTATACCAACAATGACCAACAAACTTTTACTCAGCGCAGCCGCTCTCCTTTTGAGCAGCACCAGCCTCTTTTCACAGACTTATAAAAATGAATTCGGATTCCGCAGCGACAATGATTCTTACCTGGCGCAGGGTTCGGACCGCTATTATACCAATGGACTGTTCATTCATTTCCGCAGGGCTTTGGACCAGTCTAAACTGAAAGATGGCTTAGAGAAAAAAACCTATGAGCTCTCCGCCGGACAAAAGATGTACAACCCTATTTCAGGATATGCCCCGGATCCGGATCGCCAGGACCGTCCCTTTGCCGGCTATCTTTATGCAGGCGGAGCCATGACCTGGTTCAAGAGCAACGAAAGCATACTAAAAGTCAGTGCGGAACTCGGAACCACAGGTCCTAATTCCCTTGCTGAAGATGGGCAGGAGCTATTGCACAATACAGTAGGTTTTTATGAACTTGCAGGTTGGGAATATCAGATTAAAAATGAGCTGTCCGTAAACCTTTCTGCCCAATATACCAAACTGCTGCAACGCGCATCAAACAATTCCACGGAGTTTTCCGTAGAAGGATATGCGAATGTGGGGACGACTTTCAGCGGGGCAGGCGCCGGAATTTTGTTCCGGGCTGGCGGCTTAAATCAACTTTTCAACTCTGCTTATACCAATTCAGTGATTGGCCATAATGCCAAGACAAAAGCCTTGCAGAAACGCGAAGTTTTTTTCTATGCCAAGCCACAATTGAATTTTGTTGCCTACGATGCGACCATTCAGGGCAGTGTGTTTAATGACAATAGTCCGGTGACCTTTGACGTAAAGCCATTGGTATTTGCGCAACAGGTTGGTTTCAATTATAGTTCACAGCGTTTTACATTCGACTTTGGGATGATCTTCAAGACCAGGGAGCTTAAAAGCAGTGCGAAGGCCCACCAGTATGGCAGCATCAGCATGTTCTATCGGTTCAACTAAAACCGGTAGCAATCCCTAATCGAGCTGAGGGCGTTTTCTTGAGGTTTTTCTTGCAGAAACTGCACGCTTGTCTTCCATCCTTTTGCGGATGACAGACTTAGGGGTCTTTGAAGGCTTTCGGACTTTTTGCACGTGTAAAGCCGATTTGAGTAAAGCCATCAATTTTAATAAAGTCCGCTCCTTATTCATGAGCTGGCTCCTGTCTTCCTGCGACACGACATGCAAGTAACCCTCCTGATCCAGTCTATGTGCCATACGTTCCTTTAACAAGGCACGCTGCTCATCTGTAAAAAAAGGAGTGTTTTCAATATGGAGCAGCAGTTCCACTTTACTGGATACCTTATTTACATTTTGCCCGCCTTTTCCGCCGCTTCTGGAAGTCTTAAACGTGACCACCTTCAGTAGTTCTTCTTTATTAGGTAACATGCCACAAAGTTAGCGATATTCGTTTCAAACAATTCTTTAAAATACTAACTTTGTAATGTATGAGAAAAAACCTCGTAGTGGCCATAGATGGCTATTCTTCTTGCGGCAAAAGCACACTTGCAAAAGCATTGGCTAAAAAACTAGGTTTCATTTATATTGATAGCGGCGCCATGTACAGGGCGGTAACGCTTTATTTCATACGGAATCATACCGATATTGGCAGTGATGAAGCGGTAAAAGATGCGCTACAACATATCGAGCTCAATTTCCACGCCCGTGACTACCAGTCGCACATCACCTTAAACGGCGAAGAGGTATCTGAAGAAATCAGGCAAATGCCCGTATCGGAGAACGTCAGTGAAGTATCGGCCAATAAGATTGTGCGTAAAGAAATGGTAAAGCAACAGCAACGCATGGGCAAGTCCAAAAACATTGTCATGGATGGACGGGACATCGGCACTACAGTATTCCCGGATGCACAGGTGAAATTCTTCATGACCGCCGATCCGAAGATCCGTGCAGAGCGACGGTATAAAGAATTACAAAGTAAAGGCGATACTGAAACTTCCCTGGAGGATGTGTTCGAAAACCTGGCCCATCGGGATTATGCGGATACGACACGCGTAGAAAGTCCGCTTACCCGGGCTGAAGATGCGGTGATCCTGGACAATACCGAGCTTACAGAAACAGAACAACTGGACTTTGCCATGGCACAGGTGCACGCACACATGCCCTTGTAGTCCTGCAGCCAAATTGCTGAATGCAGGTATCTCTTTTCTTCTGAAAAAACAATGATGCCGCTCAGGTTTTTTGCAAATCTTTAGTTACAAATCCCATTGTCTGCCAAACATTACAATTCGGTGGTTTAAGTATATCTTGTGTTCCATACTTTTGTTTAACATTTTTGTCAAACCAGAAGTAATGACCGTAAGAGATACCGGAACCGAAAAATTGATAAAGAATACCGCTAAGCATATGTTCTTTGCTGAAGGAAAACTACACGCTACTACTCAGGAGATTGCAGACGCTGCCGGTGTGAACCGGACACTGGTCAACTATTATTTTCGCTCCAGGGATGCCCTTTTTGATCAGGTGTTTCATGAAGCGCAACGGGAACTCATGACCTTACTGGATGAAGTTTTCGATTCTAAGATGCCCTTCAAGGAAAAAATCAGAAACCTGATCGATGTCTTTATAGAAGAAGCCATGAAATACCCTTATCGCGAAGTATTCATCATTACACAGATGAACCGTAACGATGTCATGGAATTCAAACGTGCGCGCATAGAAAAAGTCAACAGAATATTACAAGAGATACAAACAGAAATGGATAACGGGAGCCTGAAATCCATGAACCCAAGACATTACATTATCAACCTGTTCTCCATGATGGCCTATCCCCTGGTAACCGCACCGCTGAACAGTATCCTTTTTAACATGAGCAATGAGGAATATCAAGTCCTTATGCAGGAACGCAAACAAATTATTTTTGAAACCATATTCCCTTAAAAAACGCACAATATCCTTAAATATGAAAACTAAAGTCCAATCGCTCTACTTACTTATCCCCGCCCTGCTGATCATCAGCTCCTGCGGAAATAACGATCAGAAAAAGGCTGGCGCAGGCGCCGCCGACCAGCCCCAGGCCTATCCTGTAGTGGCTGTCACTGCACAATCTACTGATCTTGAAATCGACTACCCCGCTACGCTTGAAGGTATCCAGAATGTAGACATCAGACCAAAAGTAGATGGCTTCATCGAAAGGATCTATGTAGACGAAGGTGCTACTGTCAAGAAAGGCCAATTGTTGTTTTCCATCAATGCACCTCAATACGAACAATTGGTACGGACAGCAAACGCTGCGATCAGCAGTGCTGAAGCAGATGTGAATGGCGCGCAGCTACAGGTCAATAAGACCAAGCCGCTTGTAGAAAAAGACATCATCAGTAAGTATGACCTTGACGCTGCACAGCTGACGCTTCAAAGTAGAAAAGCAGCGCTTGCACAAGCCAGGGCTGAACTGGCTAATGCCAGGGTAAACCTAAGTTACACCAGGATTGAAAGCCCTGTTGACGGTGTGATCGGAAGTATCCCGTACAAGACCGGAAGTCTGGTCAGCGCGACCAGTGCGCAACCTCTGACTACCGTATCCAATATATCTCGTGTATATGCTTATTTTTCCATGAATGAAAAGCAGTTACTGGACTTTTCCAGAAACTATAAAGGCGCTAATCTGGCTGCACAGTTGAAAAATATCCCTGCTGTATCCCTGGTGTTGTCGGACGGAACTGCCTACGCTGAAAATGGTAAGATTGAGTCGATCAACGGATTGATCAACACCAATACCGGTTCTGCAAGCATGAGGGCTACTTTCAAGAATCCATCACTCCTGTTGAGGAGCGGTGCCAGTGCTTCGGTACGTGTACCACAACCAGTGGAAAATGCAGTGCTGATTCCGCAGAAATCGACCATAGACCTGCAGGGTAAGAAGTTTGTATATGTAGTAGATGCAAAAGGAACGGTAAAAAATACCGAAATCGAGATTATGGAACTGACCAAAGGGAATTTCTATGTGGTGACCAAAGGGCTGAAAGCCGGTGATAAGATCGTATTGGAGGGCTTCCAAAGCCTGAAAGACGGTGCCCAGATCAAACCTGAGGAAAAACCTGCCGATTCTGTATATGCCGAACTTCAAAGTAAATAATTATGTTTAAGAAATTTATAGAACGACCGGTCCTATCGACGGTCATATCCATCATCATCGTGATCCTTGGGGTATTGGGTCTGGTGACACTCCCGGTATCTCAATACCCTGAAATAGCACCACCTACGGTACAGGTTTCCGCTTCTTATCAGGGAGCCAACGCCGACGTGGTAATGAACAGTGTGGTTATCCCGCTCGAAGAGCAGATCAATGGTGTAGAGGACATGACTTATATGACCTCCAGCGCCAGCAATGACGGTACTGCCACCATCACCATTAACTTTAAATTGGGCACTAATGCCGATCTGGCAGCGGTAAATGTTCAGAACCGTGTGGCCAGGGCTTCTAGTCTCTTGCCCGCAGAGGTGACGCGCTCAGGTGTAATCACGGCGAAAAGACAGGCCAGTAATGTGCTGATCTTTGCGATCTATAGTGACAGTGCATCCTATGATCAGAGCTTTTTGCAAAACTATGCCAACATCAACCTGATCCCCCAGATCAAAAGGATCAATGGTGTAGGTGATGCAAGTGCATTTGGTCTAATGGATTATACCATGCGCATCTGGCTAAAACCAGATGTGATGGCGGCATACGGTATGGTTCCAAATGATGTCAGTGTCGCCCTGGCTGAACAAAATATCGAAGCTGCTCCGGGTCAGTTTGGTGAGCAGGGGCAACAGTCTTTCCAATATACGCTGAAATATTCCGGCCGTTTGAAAAACGAAACAGAGTTTAGCAATATCATCATCAGAACAGCTGAAAACGGACAGGTACTGCGATTGAAAGATGTAGCCCGGATTGAGTTGGGTGCGCAAAGTTATGCCAGTTCTGTCCGTTTCAATGGTAAGGCGGCATTGGGTATTGCCATCAACCAGACGGCAGGATCCAATGCCAAAGAGGTTATTGAAGGCTCGTTAAATGCATTGGAGCTGGCTTCTGCCAATTTCCCTAAAGGCATGCACTTTACTGCATTGGTGAATGTCAATGACTTCCTGGATGCTTCTATTGAAAAGGTGATTCACACGCTCATAGAAGCCTTTATCCTGGTATTTCTCGTGGTGTTCATCTTCCTGCAGGACTTCCGTTCTACCCTGATCCCTGCGATCAGTGTACCGGTGGCGATTTTAGGTACTTTCTTCTTCCTGAGTTTATTTGGTTTTACGATCAACTTACTCACGCTTTTTGCACTCGTGCTCGCGATCGGTATCGTAGTGGATGATGCCATTGTGGTGGTAGAGGCGGTCCACGCCAAACTGGACCATGGCTATAAATCGGCCAAAAAGGCCACTATAGATGCGATGGAAGACATTACCGGTGCGATCATTTCGATCACCCTGGTCATGGCCGCTGTGTTTATACCCGTGAGTTTTATTCAGGGATCTTCCGGTGTATTCTATAAGCAATTTGGTTTGACACTGGCGATCGCCATCATCCTTTCTGCCATCAACGCGCTGACACTAAGCCCCGCGTTATGTGCCTTGTTGCTGAAGCCTCATGCAGATGACCATGGACACAAGAAAAACTTCATGCAGCGCTTCTATACTGCCTTCAATACATCCTTCGACCTGATGACCAACCGTTACAAACGTTCGGTGAGCTTCCTGGCGAGGAAACAATGGGTCGCTATTGCTGGTATCCTGGCCTTTACAGGAATATTGATCTGGACCATGAATACCACCCCTAAAGGTTTTGTACCGAATGAGGATTTAGGTACAATCATGTCAGACATCTCCCTGCCCCCGGGTACTTCACAGGAACGCACGAATGAGGTGATCATTCAGATCGACGAAATCGTGCATTCTATCCCCGAAATCAAGAGTTCACTGAGAGTAGTAGGCCGAAGTATGATCAGTGGTTCCGGAAGTTCATACGGTATGGTCATCTCCAGGCTAATTCCATGGAATGAAAGGAAGCGCGATGTAAAAGCAATCATTGGCGAATTATTTGCCAAAACTGCAAGCATTAAGGGTGCAAAAATCATCTTCTTTGCTCCTCCGACCATACAAGGTTTCGGTACCAGTGGTGGTTTCGAATTCCAGCTGCAGGACAAAACCGGTGGCGACATCAATAAGTTCAACACGATAGGCAATGAGTTCCTGGCTGCGTTGAGCAAGCGTCCTGAGATACAGTATGCTTCGACCTCCTTTAACCCCAATTTTCCTCAATTTCAGGTAGATGTGAATGTAGCCAAAGTGAAACAGGCGGGTCTTTCCGTAAGTGATGTACTTGGTGTACTGCAAGGTTATTATGGAGGTGTTTATGCATCCAACTTTAATAAATTTGGTAAACAATACCGCGTGATGTACCAGGCTGACGCACAGTACAGGGCCAATGAACAAAGCCTCAACAGCATTTACGTACGTAATGCCAACGGAACCATGGCGCCGATCAGCGGTTTTATCACGTTAAAAAGGGTATATGGTCCACAGGCAATTTCCCGTTTTAACCTATATACTTCCATCTCAGTAACAGGTAGTCCGAATGCCGGATACAGTTCCGGTGATGCCCTAAAAGCCGTCCAGGAAGAAGCCGCCATCCATTTGCCGGTAGGCTATGGTTACGAGTTTTCAGGTTTGTCCAGGGAGGAGATGTCCAGCGGAAGTCAGACGATATTTATCTTTTTACTTTGTGTAGTCTTTGTTTACTTCCTGCTGGCAGCGCAATACGAAAGTTATATCCTGCCTTTGGCAGTGTTGATCTCACTGCCGATCGGTTTGGCTGGGGTATTCATTTTCGATAAGATTTTTGCGGTAGATAACAACATCTATACACAGATCACGCTGATCATGCTGGTGGGCTTGCTCGCTAAGAATGCCATCCTGATTGTAGAGTATGCAGTGGAGCGGAGAAGAAAAGGCATGAGCATTGTAGCAGCTGCCATCAGTGGTGCTACAGCTCGTCTGCGCCCGATCCTGATGACCTCGTTTGCCTTCATTTTGGGCTTGTTGCCATTGATGCTTTCTACAGGTGTGGGGGCTGCCGGTAACAAATCTATCGGAACCGGCGCCGTCGGGGGAATGCTGATCGGTACCATTTTTGGTATTTTCGTGATCCCTACCCTCTTCATCATTTTCCAAAGTTTGCAGGAAAGAATCAGCAGCAAATCTCCTTTTGATGAAACTGTGGACATCAAGCAGCAAGCCATCGATTTCCCTGAAGTAGACACCCGCGAACATTAATTAAAAGAACACATGAATTCCAGATTTAATAAATCATACCTCATCATCGGTCTTACGGCATTAAGCCTGACTGCCTGCGTCACTAAAAAATATGAGCGTCCGGCAGTCAACAGCAATGGTCTTTACCGTGACAATACGACAAGTGACAGTACCACCATTGCCGATCTGCCCTGGAAAAACCTGTTTACCGATGCGACCTTACAAAATCTCATTCAGCAGGGGCTGAATGAAAACTTGGACCTGAAGCAGGCCATCGAACGCATTAAAATAGCACAAGCCACACTGCTACAAAGTAAGGGGGCTATGCTACCAAGTCTGGCAGCCGATCTTTCAGTTACGGACGCCAAACAATCGAGGGCAGCCCTGAACTTTCCTGCAGGCATCAATATCAATACCGAAACCCAGACCTACAGGGCTCAGCTGAGCAGTAGCTGGGAGGCTGACATTTGGGGAAGGCTAAGCAGCGCCAAGCGCTCTGCTTATGCCTCATTGTTGCAGACAGATGCCGCTAAGAGAGCAGTGCAGACCCAGCTGATTGCCAACATTGCCAACAGCTATTACAACTTGCTGGCACTGGACAAGCAACTAGCCATCACGGAGCAAACCATCAAGATCAGGCAAAGTGATGTGGAAACCATGAAATCTCTGAAGGAAGGAGCCGTGGTCAACGGTGCAGCTGTAGTACAAAGTGAGGCGAACTTATATGCAGCCCAGGTAACAATCCCTGACCTGAAAAGAACCATCAGGGAAACAGAAAATGCATTGAGTATATTATTGGGTAAAGGTCCCGGCAGTATTGAAAGATCAAGCATTGATCAACAAGTAGCTTATGATCAGCTGCAGACCGGTCTTTCGGCCCAGCTGTTGCAGAACAGACCTGATGTACAAGCTGCAGAATTTGCATTCAGAGCAGCATTTGAGAACAAAAACGTAGCGAAAGCCTCTTTCTATCCGGCACTGACGCTGACGGCCAATGGGGGTCTATCTACGCTTAATCTTCAGGACTTCTTCAACAATTCCATATTTTATAACCTGATTGGCGGACTGACACAGCCAATTTTCAACCGGGGAGTCAATAAAGCGAGATTGAGAACAGCTGAAGCACAGCAGCAGCAGGCGTTCTACAGTTTTCAGCAAACATTACTAACTGGCGGACAAGAGGTTTCCAATGCACTGTTTGCTTACCAAACCGCTACAGAAAAAGAAACTACGAGAGCAAAACAGATCGCCTCGCTGACCAAAGCCGTGGATTTCACGAAAGAATTGCTGCGTTACAGTTCAGCTACAAACTATACTGACGTATTGACTTCTGAGCAAAGCTTACTGACAGCTCAGTTAAACAGCATCAATGACCGCTTGCAAAAATTGCAGGCTGTAGTGAACCTGTACAGGGCATTGGGCGGGGGATGGAAATAAAATGAACATCCTCATTGTTGAAGATGAAAAAACACTGGCATTGGAAATGGCAGAGTTTCTCGGCAGAGAAGGCTACACCATAGAACACGCCTGGAAGAAGGCCTCGGCCTCCGAGAAAATATTTGTCAATGCCTACGATTTTATATTGCTGGATCTGGGGCTGCCCGGGGGTGATGGTTTTGACTTGCTCCATCAGCTCAAAGAAATACCAGGAAGAGAAGATGCGGTCATCATCCTCACGGCCCGCGGGGATGTAGATGACCGCATCAAGGGGCTTGAAGCTGGTGCTGATGATTACCTTGCCAAACCCTTCTCCCTCATGGAATTGCTGGCCCGGATGCATGCGATCATCAGGCGTAAGCATAAATTAGAGCGCAATGAAGTGAATGTGCACAAATTTATACTGGACATCAAGAACCATATGCTCTGCTTCAACGGCGAACGCATTAACCTGACCAACAAGGAATTTGAAATCTTTAATTACCTTGTACTCAACAAGAACAGAGTGATCTCCAGGATTAACCTGACGGAACACGTCTGGGGAGATATCCTGGAGATCAATTCCGATTCCAATTTCGTAGATGTACATGTGAAGAACCTACGCAAGAAACTATCGGTTTATGCTAAAATTGACTGGTTTGAAACCGTAAGAAGTATAGGTTACAGAATCAATTTTTGATCGTTAGCTTTATAAAGCAAAGGATATTATGAAACTTCAGTTTAAACTTGCTTTATACAATACATTGACAAAGGTTGCGATCATCACCCTCCTGGGCTTTTTGATCCTCATTTCTATCAACCACATTTCTGTAAAGCACATGCAACAGCGCTTGCTTCAGAAAAAAACGAAGTTGATAGACCACCTGACCGGCAATGAGATCAATGACCTGCTGACCCATCAGGGGACATTCACAGATTATAACCTGTTAAAAGAAGAATACATCATCCTCAAAGAAGTCGACAACGACAACACGCCGCTTAAGGAACATTTTAAACAAGAAATCCGCAGCATTGAAGGCGCGGAAGAAGCGTATCAGATCCTCACTGCAGATTTTGTTTACAGATACCGAAGGTACCGTCTTGAGCTAGGGGAAACCATGTCTGCAGTATCCCAGTTGGAACATACCATATCCGTTTTTACTTTTTTTATTTTAATAGCAGCGGTGGTCCTTAGCCTTGTTGCAGATATGGCATTTACCCGCTTCCTGCTAGCGCCATTTTATCGCATTATAGACCAGAAGCTAAACAAGGTCAACGACCCTATCAATTTCAACTATGAACCGGTAAAAACCAGTACGCGGGATTTCGAGATTCTGGATCAGAGCATTAGCGCGCTGATGAACAAAATTGCGGAGCTGTTTCGAACCGAAAAAGAGTTCATCGCCAATGTATCACACGAACTGCTTACCCCTATTTCCGTTTTGAGTACACGAATGGAAAACTTGTTGAACGAGGAAAAATTGAGTACGGAAGGAGAAAACAAAGTTTTTGCCAATCTGAAGACGTTGAGCCGGCTGAAATCCATCATCAACAGTCTGCTGCTGATCTCCAAAATAGAGCACAACCAGTATCACAAGCAAGACCAGATCTCCATCCGGGAAACGGTGAACGAGGTATATGAAGAACTGGAACACCGGCTACTGCTGATGGATCTGGATTTAGAAGTTGTCTTGCCGGAGGATTATCGCTTTATCGGGAACCGCTCTTTACTGCATATACTCATCACTAACCTGGTCAGCAATGCCATCAAGTACAATGTAAGATCCGGTTCTGTGAAAATATTTGGCAGCTTGCAAGGAACAACTTTTGAACTGGTCATCTCAGATACAGGTGCGGGCATGGCTCCAGAAGAATTGAAAAGTGCCTTTATCCGTTTTGAGAAACTTCACTCTGAGCGACAGGATAGCCATGGACTGGGACTGGCTATAGCCAGTAGCATTGCAGACTTCCATGGGATCGCATTAAAAATAGCTTCCGAAAAAGGAAAAGGCACTTCTGTTAGTCTCCGGTTTTCTTCATGAAATCTTCATGTTTGGTGTGCAACTTTGACCTAACAAAAAACACTAAATAAGATAAGAACATGAAAAGAACAATTTTAGCGTTGACATTAGTTGCAGCAACTTTTGGCGCATTCGCACAAACTCCAGCTACTACTCAAAAACCAGCTGTGCATAAATCGAAACATGCCAAAGCTGAAGTAAAAAAAGCAGAGCCGGCGACTTCTACGCCAAAACCAGCTGAAAAAAAGAAATCAGGCAAATAATAGGTTCATTAGGTTTGCCGAACCGTCTGTGTGCTAGCAGGCGGTTTTTTTGTTTAATTTCTATAACCTCTCCTATCCTTAAAATACTCACGTAAAAGACGAATGCCCTTATATTTCAGCTGACGTGTACGCTCTTCACCTAATCTCAACAAAGGAGCAATGTCTTCAATTGTCTTTTGCTCGTAACCATCGAGTCCAAAAAAATGCTTTAGGATCAGCTGTATCCGCGGTTCCAACAAGGCTTCCATACACATAACCACATCAGTAGTAAAACTATCATCACAAGTAAGGTAGTCTGCCGACAATGCATTTGCATCCACAAGACCATCCAGCAGGCAACTGGTTCCATCTGGGGTATCTGGGGAATCCAGGGAATAGACTTGATGGCCGAAATAATCGGAATCCCGAACTTTAGGCATTGCCAGATCTGCAAATTCCGCGATTTCTTCATCTGTTGGTTCTCGCTCAAACTTTTGTTCTAACACGGCCCTGGCCTTTTTTACTTTCGATATAATTTCCAGCTGACTCCCCGGCAAGCGGATGGGTCGAAGATTTTCTTCTAAGTCGTGATTTAAGAAATGTCTTATCCACCAGACAGCGTAAGATATAAATTTAAATCCCCGCGTTTCATCAAAACGCGTTGCTGCATAAATCAGTCCCATGTTGGCTACATTGATGAGATCGGCGAGTGTCGATTGCTGACACAGGTGTTTCTTGGCTACAGAGACCGCGAAAAGCAGGTTAGCAGTTACCAGCTTGTTGAAAGCGGCAGTATCACCCTCCCGAATACGAATGGCAAGCGCTACTTCTTCAGCCGGTGTTAAACGATCATACTTGCTAATTTCATTTAGATAAATATTTACTGAATCCTCATTACGATTAGTAATGGCAGGGCCAATTCTAATTGGCCTCATAATTTTGAAAAATTTAAATTCTCACAATATCCGTTCATTATATTTTGATTTAATCGCCACAAAATTTCAAAAAGTAATCAGGCAAACGGGAAAAAAAATAAATTAGACGGAATTAGCTTTCAAACGGGTTTTTCAAAAAATTTTATTTTGCTAAAAGACAAGATAAGGCTTATCTAACCAAATATGATGGAGATTATTACACTTTTCCCAATGATGATTTCCGAATGTTAAACTCTGTTGGGAGCACCACCTGATGAAATCCGCTCTCATTATCCGGGGCTTCCAGTCGGCGGAGCAGGATAGACATGATCTCCTCGGCGATTTTCTCAAGAGGCTGCGCAATAGCAGATATGGTGGTTGCTGCAAATTCCAACAATTCAAAATCATCAAACGACACGACGGCTAAATCTCCGGGGATTTGTAAACCCAGGCGTTGAATGGCCCTCAAACCATCCATAGACAGGTAGTTGGCAGCAAAAATAACGGCATCCAACTGAGGATGTCCTTTTAGGTATTCTATGATCTGATCCCTGGAATTGGAGGCATTAGAATAAGGGATTTTAATGACATTTGCCCGAAGTCCACGTGCCTTGACTCCATCTTCATAGCCCTTTAGCCGGTCCAGCATTTGTTGTTCCACCGTATCAATGGTTACAAAGCCGATATTTTTATAGCCATTATCTGCGAGATGGGCAGCAGCATTAAATGTACTCTCCCTGTTATTAATGATTACATAATCTGTCTTCAGACCCGGGAAATAGCGATCGAATAAGATCACCGGCTTACCGCTGCCGGTAAGCGCCTGAACTTCATCTTCCGTACCCTCTGGCAATGCGATGATATAACCGTCCACATGCCTGTCCTGGAAGATCTGCAGCAGTTCTACCGCTTTTTTCCTATTGTTTCTCGTACTGCTATAAATGATTTTATATCCTTTTTTAGCTGCTTTTTCATCGATAAAACGTGCTATGCCGGAGAAAAAAGGTTCAGAAATGTCGTCTACAAGAAAACCGATGATGTTTGTTTTCCCAGTGCGGAAACTTCTTGCCAGTGCATCAGGTTTATAATCCAATTCATCTACCAGTTGCAACACCTTTTTTGTCAGCTCTTCACTGATTCTTTTTTCTTTAGCTTTACCATTCACCACAAATGAAACCGTACTGATGGAAATGCCCAATTGTTTGGCAATATCCTTTATAGAAACCTTTTTCTTCATTAAAAACCCTGTTAATGATGCAATATAGCAATTCGATCCAAAAACATGTTCATTTTACGCAATCCATTGCACTAAATCCGGCCCGGAGAAAAAAGATAAAAAAACCAGGACCATATATTATATATACAATTGGTTCAAAATCAACAACATTTATCAAAAATTTCTTTGCTTCAAAAAAAAGATTTTCTATCTTTGCCGTCCCTAACGGGAAAAAGGAGATTTAATTTTAATGGCTAAAAAACAAGTAGCAGAAAAAGAACTAGAGGCTAAAACAGCCGAATTGCAAGGCGCAGATGCTCGCCTGGCAGAAAAAGAGACGATTGAGTCAGAAGCTGATTCAGTGTCTATCGAACAGATCAAGTCATCATTGGCTACTCCAGATCAGGATTTTGACTGGGATGCAGATGACAAAGCTTTCGGTAACTACAGTGACGCAGACCGTAAAAAGTTTGAAGACATGTACACCGATACTTTCAATCAAATCACTCAAGGTGAGATCATCAGCGGTACTGTTGTTTCTATCAACAACAAAGACGTAGTATTGAACGTAGGATTTAAATCTGACGGTTTGGTATCTACTTCTGAATTCCGTGATACACCTGATTTGAAAGTTGGCGACAAAGTTGACGTTTTCGTGGAAGCTCCGGAAGACGCGAACGGCCAATTAATCTTATCTCGTAAAAGAGCTAAAACTCAGAGATCATGGGAAACCATCAATGAGGCCCTTGACAATGACAGAATCATCAACGGATTTGTTAAAAGCCGTACTAAAGGTGGTCTTATCGTTGACATCATGGGTGTTGAAGCTTTCTTACCTGGTTCTCAAATTGACATTAAACCTATCCGCGATTACGATGTATACGTGGGTAAAACAATGGAATTCAAAGTTGTTAAGATTAACCACGAATTTAAAAACGTAGTGGTATCTCATAAAATCTTGATCGAAGACGACTTGGAAAGCCAAAAAGTTGAGATCGTATCTAAACTTGAAAAAGGTCAGGTGTTGGAAGGTACTGTTAAAAACATCACGGACTTCGGTGTATTCATCGACTTGGGTGGCGTTGACGGACTGTTGCACATCACTGATATTTCTTGGGGCCGCATAGAGCATCCAAAAGAAGTATTGAGCTTAGATGAGAAAATCAATGTGGTTGTTCTTGACTTCGATGACGAGAAAAAACGTATTGCATTAGGCTTGAAACAATTGACTCCTCATCCTTGGGAATCTCTGGATGCTAACTTAGCTGTTGGTTCTAAAGTAAAAGGTAAAATTGTTACTGTAGCTGATTACGGTGCTTTCTTAGAAATCATTCCTGGTGTTGAAGGTCTGATCCACGTTTCAGAAATGAGCTGGTCACAAAACCTACGCAGCCCACAAGAATTCCTGAAAGTTAGCGATGAAATCGAAGCTGAAGTTTTAACTTTAGACAGAGACGAGCGCAAAATGAGCTTAGGTATTAAACAATTGACTCAAGATCCTTGGCAAAATGTTGCTGAAAGATATCCTATCGGAAGCAAACATACTGCAGTAGTTAAAAACATGACTAACTTCGGTGTATTTGTTGAGATCGAAGAAGGTATCGACGGATTGATCCACATCTCTGATCTTTCATGGTCTAAAAAAGTTAACCACCCTAACGAATTCACTAAAGTTGGTGATACATTAGACGTAGTTGTTCTTGAATTAGATGTTGAAAGCCGCAAATTGAGCTTAGGTCACAAACAATTGGAAGAGAACCCTTGGGATACTTTCGAAACTATCTTCACGGTAGATTCAATCCACCAGGGAACTGTTGTTAAAGTAACTGATAAAGGTGCTGTTATTGCTTTACCTTATGGTGTAGAAGGTTTCGTACCGACTAAACACATGGCTAAAGAAGATGGCGGAACCATCAAAGCTGAAGAAACCAATGACTTTAAAATCATTGAGTTTAACAAAGATGCTAAACGTATCGTTGTTTCTCATGCCCGTATCTGGGAAGAGGCTAAAGCTGAAGCTGCTAACGAAGAGCGTAATGCTAAGAAAAAAGAAGCTAAAGCTTCAAGCAGTGCAGTGAAAAAAGTTAAAGATTCAGTTGAAAAATCTACATTAGGTGATTTAGGTGTGCTTGCACAATTGAAACAACAAATGGAAGGTGAAGAAAACAAGGCTAAAAAATAGTCTGTAATCTTTAAAACTCATATATTAAAGGCATCCCTTACACGGGATGCCTTTTTTTGTTATATAGAAGTACATCTCCAACACCATGAAATCTTTCCTGTCGACCATATCCATCCTTCTCTTCTTTTTAACCGCCACTGCGCAAATTCCTGCCATCATTCCTAAACCGGTTGATCTGGAACTAAACCTTTCAGAACGCAAGTTCATACTGGGAGACAATACGACAATACTCATCAATGATCCTGCCCTAAAGCCTACAGCAGATTTTCTAGCGGAATATATCTTGAAATATTATGATGTGGTCCTGCATACACTCCCCTACCTCAGTAATGAGAAAAAATCGAATTCCATCCGATTCATCAAAACTAAAGAAGCAAGACCGCATACCGAAGAATATCAACTCAATTCCGGCAGCAAGCAAATAGAGATCAGTGCCTCATCCAATGAAGGTATTTTCTATGGCATGCAAACGCTGTTACAACTCCTTCCGGTAAAACCCGCTGAAGAACGGAAACTGGATGTACCCGCTTTAAAAGTAACCGATTATCCACGATTTGCATATAGGGGAATGCACTTAGATGTAAGCCGTCACTTCTTTGATATAGCCTTTGTCAAGAAGTACATAGACTACCTTGCGATGCACAAGCTAAATTATTTCCATTGGCATTTGACGGATGATCATGGTTGGAGGATAGAAATTAAAAAACATCCCAAACTGACCGATATTGGCGCATGGCGAAATGGAACTATTATTGGGCTATATCCTGGAACAGGAAATGATGGCCTGCGTTATGGGGGCTACTACACACAAGAAGAAGTTAAAGAGGTCATCGACTATGCTGCAAAGCGATACATTACCATCATCCCCGAGATAGAGATGCCCGGGCACAGCATGGCCGTATTGGCTGCCTATCCCGAGCTGGGCACTACTCCCAGGAAGAAGTATGAGGTAGCGCAGACCTGGGGCATTTTCAATAAGTTTAATAATGTGCTTCAGCCCACAGAGCAGACCTTTCGTTTTTTGGAAGAAGTACTAACAGAAGTTATGGATTTGTTTCCCTCGCCCTATATCCATATCGGGGGAGATGAATGTTCCAAAATCTGGTGGAAGGAATCTGCCCTTTCCCAAAAGATCATTAAAGAAAAAGGATTAAAAGATGAAAATGGTCTGCAAAGTTACCTCATCAGAAGGATAGAAAAATTTGTGAATGGCAAAGGAAAAACCATTATAGGTTGGGACGAGATATTGGATGGTGGATTGGCTCCGAACGCTATTGTGATGAGCTGGCGTGGTGAAAAAGGAGGAATAGCCGCTGCAAAGAAAAAACACAAAGTAATCATGACTCCGGAGAACTTTATGTATTTCAATCATGCACAATTTATGAAAGAGGATTCTCTGACTGCAACGAGATATGTTCCATTAAAAAATGTATACGACTACGAGCCCATACCAACAACCCTCACAACCCAGGAAAGCAAATACATCTGGGGTGCGCAGGGCAATTTATGGACGGAATACATCGCCAATCCAGCCAAGGCGGAATACATGTTATTCCCCAGGCTTGATGCCCTGAGTGAAGTACTGTGGAGTCCAAAAGGAAAGAAAGACTTTACAGATTTTCAACAAAGACTCAAAACTCAATTGCAGCGGTACAACCGACTGAAAGTCAATTATCCCAAAAACTATCTCTAGAAAAACTTACAAAAAGGCAATTCCTCGGTTTGGCGTTACAACTTTTTGGCTATATTTGTGCAATTATTAAGTCAATGCAAAAGAGAACCCTGCTAGACGGTCAAAAATTCCAGATCACAATTAAAAGACTTTGTCATCAATTAATTGAGAATCACACCGATTTTTCGAATACTGTTTTAATTGGCATACAGCCGAGAGGCAGTTATTTTGCCGATAGAGTACAACAAGAACTTTCCCTTATACTGAAAAAAACTGCCATTAAAAAAGGCAACCTGGACATCACCTTTTTCAGAGATGATTTTAGAAGAAAAGACAGTATTGTTTCTGCGAGCAGCAACACCATAGATTTCATTATTGAAGGGAAAAAAGTGATTTTAATTGATGATGTGCTTTGGACAGGCCGAACCATCCGGGCAGCGATGGACGCCTTACTTGCTTATGGCAGACCTGCTAAAGTGGAACTCATGGTATTGATTGACAGGCGTTTTTCCAGACAACTACCCATTGAACCGGATTATATCGGGCATCAGGTAGACAGCCTGAACTCACAACAGGTAAAAGTAAGCTGGAAGGAAACCGAAGGAGAAGACAAAGTAATCTTATTATCAGAAAGCAATAAATAATATGGCAGTAGAAAAACTATCAACCCGACATCTTTTAGGTATTAAAGATATTAACCGGAATGATATTGAATTGATTTTTGAAACTGCAGATAATTTTAAAGATGTCATCAACAGACCGATCAAAAAGGTTCCTTCTTTGAGGGATATTACCATTGCCAACATATTTTTCGAAAACTCTACCCGTACCAAGCTTTCATTTGAACTGGCAGAAAAAAGGCTTTCTGCAGATGTGGTCAATTTTGCGGCTTCTTCTTCCTCTGTAAGTAAAGGGGAAACACTGATTGATACTGTAAACAACATCCTGGCCATGAAAGTGGATATGGTGGTGATGCGGCATCCCTATGCCGGAGCCGGACAGTTTCTGAGCCGACACATTAAAGCGCAAATCGTGAACGCTGGCGACGGTGCACATGAACATCCTACACAAGCATTGTTAGATGCTTTTTCTATCCGCCAGAAACTGGGAGATGTAGCAGGTAAAAAAGTAGTTATTGTAGGCGACATTTTACATTCCAGGGTAGCCATATCCAATATCCTTTGCTTGCAAAAGCTAGGCGCTGAAGTGATGGTATGTGGCCCTACTACATTGATACCTAAGCACATTCACAGTCTTGGTGTAAAAGTGGAACACGACCTGATTAAAGCACTGAACTGGTGCGACGTAGCCAATATGCTCCGTATTCAGTTGGAAAGACAGGACATCAAATATTTTCCTTCACAACGGGAATATGCGATGATGTATGGGCTAAATAAGGAAATCCTGGACAACCTGAATAAAGAAATTATAGTGATGCACCCCGGTCCTATCAACAGGGGGGTGGAGATCACCAGTGATGTGGCAGACAGTAAACAGTCGATCATTCTGGAGCAAGTAGAAAATGGTGTAGCCGTAAGAATGGCGGTACTTTACTTACTGGCATCACAACGGGATTAGTTGCTTTAGGTAAAATATACCAATTCCTTTTTCTTTTCGTTAAAACCTTGTTATCAACACATGTTAATTTCTTGTGTTAATAAGATGCAATACTATTTTTATATTAGTACCAACCATATTTGAAACCCGATGAAATCTTGATTTCATCCATATTGAAAAGATATACTAATGAAGAAAAAATACTTTTTAATGCCGCTGTTGCTGGCGGGTGGCTTTGCCACAGGCTATGCGCAGACGAGTACACTGGTAAACCTCAATAAGAACTATCAGACCGGATTGGAATTGTTGCAGCATGAGAAATTTGTTGCTGCTGCTCAACAGTTCAGATTGGTAGAACAGCTTAGACAGAAACCAGGAACACAACAGGAAAGTAATGCAGAGCTTTCGCTATTGAAAGAAAATGCAAAATTCTATGCGGCGGTTTGTGCACTGGAACTCGGCAATAGCGATGCAGAAAGTCTTTTTCAAAATTTCATCAAGGAATATCCCCTCAATTCAAATACAAAGCTGGCCTACTTTCATGTGGGCAAATCGTATTTCGCTCAGAAAAACTACGACAAAGCACTGGAATGGTTCGAAAAAACCGATCCATCTTCGCTTTCTGGCAAGCAGCGACTAGAATACCAGTTTAAGCAGGGTTATGCCTATTTCGTGAAAAACGACATTGAAAAAGCAGAACCTTTATTTGAGGCTGTCAAAAAAGACAATGGTCCCTTCCAGGAAAGTGCTACCTATTATTTTGCCTACATCAATTACCTCAATAAGGAATACAAAACTGCGTTGAGCAATTTTGAAAAGTTGAAAGGCTCTCCCACCTATGAGGCAAGTTATCCATACTACATCACCTCAATGTATTACCTTGACGAGCGTTATGATGATGTGTTGAGTTATGCAATTCCGGTATTAAAAAATTCCAAACAGCAATACGAAGCCGAAATGCTCAGTTTGATTGCTGCATCATATTTTGCGAAATCGGATTATGTAAATGCGGAGAAGTATTTCAGGGATTTCTATGCTGCCGATAAATCAGACAACAAGAATAACCTTTTCACTTATCAATATGGATATTCTTTGTTTGAATTGAAAAAATATAGCGAATCGGTCAGCGTTTTAGAAAAACTGAGTGCAGATGATGTCTATTTGCAAAGCGGGATGTACACCCTCGGCCGTTCTTTCCTTCAACTGAAAAATAAAGAAAAAGCCAGAAGTGCATTTTTCAGGGCATCAAGACTTAATTTCGATAAAGTTATTCAGGAAGAGGCATGGATCAATTATGCGCGACTGAGCTATGAACTGGAATTTAACCAACAAGCTCTGGAAGCAACACAAAACTTCCTGAAGCAGTTTCCGGCTTCGAGAAAAATCAATGATGCAAAGACCCTGTTAGGAGAAATCCTGCTCACCAGCAAAAACTACCAGGCAGCGATTGATATCCTGGAGCCCATTCAAAATAAATCTCCGGAAGCCAAAGAAGCCTATCAGAAAGTAACTTATTTCCGTGGACTCGAGTTTTACAACGAACGTGCCTTCCCCAATGCACTTTCTATGTTTTTACGCTCTGAAAAGTTTCCTGAAGATGAGGAAATACTGGCCTTAAATACCTATTGGAAAGCTGAAGCTTCTTATGAGCTGAGGAAATTCGGTGAGGCTGTAAGTCATTTCGAAAAGTTCCTGGACATGCCGGGAGCAAAAAAAACAGGTGTATACAATTTTGCCAACTACGCCCTGGCCTACTCTGCCTTTGAAGATGAACGTTATGGAAAAGCAGCAACTTACTTCGAACGTTTTCTGGCCGGCAACGATAAAGACCAAAAAACGGTAAACGATGCGATTATACGTTTGGCCGACTCCTATTTTGTAAACAAGAGCTATGGCAATGCCCTGGTCAATTATAATAAGATCATCGCCAGCAGGGCTACAGGTGAAGATTACGCCTTATTTCAGCGGGGAATGATCCAGGGACTGGAGAACCAAAATGACGCAAAAATTGCCACCATGCAGGATCTGCTGAAGCAATATCCAAATTCCAACTACGCAGATGATGCCGGTTTTGAAACCGCATATACCTACTTCAATAAAGGCGATTTCGAAAAGTCTAAAACTGACTTGATCTCACTGTTGAGCAAATATCCAAACAGCAGTTACGTACCACGTGCATTGGTCACTATCGGTCTGGTACAGTACAATCAGGATAAAGATGATGAGGCGCTGGTATCCTTTAAAAAAGTGATCAGCGAGTATGCCAGTACAGAAGAGGCGAAACAGGCACTGGAATCCATTAAGAACATCTACCTGGACCGCGGTGATTCACAAGGTTTTATGGCTTACGCAGGCACCACTCCATTGGGCAATTATTCTGCAGCCGAACAGGACAACATCATGTTTCAGGCTGCCAATAACCGTTACCTGAAGGGTGATGCACAAGGCGCTTTTGAATCCATCAATGCATATTTTGACAAATTTCCTAAGGCGATACACGATAAAGAAGCAAAATTCATCAGGGCGGAGTCACTGGTTAAACTGGGCCGTCCGCTGGAAGCGGTTGCTGACTATGAATATATCCTGAATGACTGGACCAGCGATTATACTGAACGCTCATTGGTGAGCATTTCAAAACTGTTCTTGGATCAGAAGAAATACAATGAAGCCATCGTTTACCTGAAAAGACTGGAGACCACGGCAGACTACAAAGTGCACTACACTTATGCACTGAACAACCTGCTTAGGGCTTATGATGCGCTATTGGCCCCGGACGATATGCTCCGTTATGTGAAGCTGATCAAAGAATCTGAAAAATCTTCGGAAGAGGAAAAAAACAGTTCTGACCTGTATGCCGGGAAAGCTTATATGATCAGGGCAAATAACGCCGAAGCGATCAAGGCCTTCAATACGGTAGTGAGCAAAACCAAAACAGTTGCTGCTGCAGAAGCGAAATATAATATTGCTTTAATACAATACGAACAAAAGGAATACAAAACCTCTACAAAAACTTGTTTTGACCTGATCAACAACATGCCATCCTATGATTACTGGGTAGCTAAAGCCTTTATTCTACTGGCAGACAACTACGTGGCATTAAAAGACAATTTACAGGCAAAAAGCACCTTATTGAGCTTGATAGACAACTATGAAGGCAAGGACGATATTGTGCCAACCGCTAAAGCTAAACTGGAAAAAATTAAATAAGATCAAGCAACATGAGATTGACTAAATTCATATATAGTACCCTTTTCTTTGTAACGGCCGGTGTGTTAAGTTTGAAAGCACAGGATCCTAAGACTACAGAAAAGAAGACAGAAGATAAAGCAGTAACAGAAGAAATTGAAGTCGTAAGACCTTACAAGCCAGTTTTGGCCGAAGCAGTGAAACTGCGCAGGAGTCCGGACCTCAATGATGTAAAAACCTATAAGGCCAAGTTCAACTATAGCCTAACCGACCGGAAGCTGGAACTGAACTCTGACATCAATAAACTGCAGGCGCAAGAAGTGGCAGCAGAACGGGAAGTTGAGCTGATCAATAATTACCTTAAAGGTGGCTTCGGATCGGCTAAATCAATCCTTGGAGAAGCTTACGTGAATATCGGCAAAGATCCTGCTTTGCAGGCTGGTGCTTATTTCCAGCACTTTTCACAATCCGGTAAACTGAATAAACAACAATCAGATCAGCAGAAACTGAGTGTATTTGGGCGGAGTATAGGCGAACTCAATACCCTGAGCGGACGCATCAATTTCCAAAGAAATGGGCTGTATTTTTATGGGATAGACAAGGAGAACCCTACTTTCAATCCAAACCCTCAAAAACAGGCCTTTAGCTTTTTCGAAGGAGAAGGTGAAATTGTAAACAAATTTACGGATGATCCGGATGCTTTAAGCTATGCAGCTAAGGTAAATGGTTACGTATGGGGTGATAAATTCAATGCCAAAGAAAATTCATTGGTATTGAATGGTTATCTGAACAAAAGGATCAGTAAGTTCAATCTCGGACTGGCCGCTTCTGCCGAAGTAGGGAGTACAAAAGATTCGCTGACCAGCATAGGCAACAACCTCCTGAAACTGAACCCTTACATTCGCCTACAGGCGAGTGGGGTAAAGATCACTGCAGGAATCAACTTTGTACAGGAGTTTGGTGATGTCTCATCAAGCAGGATTTTCCCTGCTGTGACTGCTGATTTTACCTTGATCCCCGACTATCTGCAAATCTTTGGAGAGCTGAAAGGAGATGTGAACAGAAATTCGCTGAAACAATTTACTGATGACAACCCATGGCTGAACAGCAATATTGGCATTAGAAATACCATCGAAAAGCTGAGCATCAGCGGAGGTATCAAAGGCACCGGCGGTCCTGGTTTTGGATATAAGGCAAAACTTTACCACAAAAGGATCGAAGATATGCCTTTGTTTGTCAACAGCTTTGGCAACGTGAATAAGTTCGATGTGATCTATGATTTCGGAACGATGAAACTGATCGGTCTGGAAGGCGAAATTTCTGTACAATTGAGCGATGAGCTAAAATGGACAGGAAAAGTTAATTTCGAAGATTACAAACCTGCTGCTGAAACGCAGAGTTGGTTTAAACCACAGATGCGCTTAAGTTCCGATCTGAGCTATGTGATCAATAAAAAGGTAACCCTGAATGCTTCCGTAGCCATACAAGACGACAGTAAAGCCAAAGTATATCTGAACGCACCAGCCAGCCCCTACCTGATTCCTGATCCAGCCAACGAACGTGTGGTAACCGTTAAGGGATTCGTAGACCTTGGAGCAGGGGCCAGTTACCAGATCAATAATCAGTTTTCAGCATTCCTGAGGGCCAACAACCTTTTAAACACTTCATACAGCAGGTACCTGCACTATGAAACCATAGGTACAAATATTTTCGGTGGCATCAGCTATTCGTTTTAGCCCCATTATAAATTAATAATTGGTTGATACGGAATTAAAATTTATTTTTACCAGAATGGAGATCTTGTCATACCTTGCTGAAGTAGTAAAAACCCGTAAAGAAGTAGGGATTCCCGGACTGGGAACTTTCTTTAAAAAGAAATCCCCGGGGAGATACGATGCGGGAACACATTCCTTTGTGCCCCCTAGCTTTAGCCTCGATTTTACAACAGAGGTAAGGGAACATACTGCCTTGATCGATTTCATTTCGCAGAAAAAAAACATTTCCGCAGATTCTTCCAGTTACTTTTTGGGACAATTTGCTGAAGGCCTTCTGGCAGAACTGGATACCAAAGGGACAGCAAATTTGGGAGAACTGGGTGTCCTCAGAAAGACGGACGATGGACTATCTTTTGATCCTGATGCCAATGCCGCAGTAGGTTTTGATTTTTATGGCTTACCTAATGTGAAAGATGAGCAAACTGCGCCGACTGAACCATTATTAGAATCCATAACTGAAGAGAATGAAATAGCGCCAGCGGAGACTTACTCCGATGCTGTTGAACCCGGTGAAGCGCAAATCGATCTGGAAGATCACAATGCAGATCTTGGTGATGGTGAAGCAACATACACAGAACCTGAGCAGGAAGAAGAAGCTATGGAGGAAGAAGTTCCTTCTCTGCCTGAAGAGGAAGAAGATCCCGTATACGAGGAGATTGCTGAAGTTGACCACCATGCCTATCAACCAGTTCCAGAACCGCCGGTATATGTTGAAACCGTAGAAAATCTCGAAGAGGAAGAAGAAGATGAGTTGGAAAATGAAAGTTCAGAAATACAAGAGCTGCAATTACAGCCTGTACCAGAACAAGCAGCTCCGTTAGAAGAAAAACCTTCCCTTGTGAAGAGACCAGACGAATATATCCCTGTAAATCCAGAAAATCAGGAAACCGGTAGCGTATGGACTTTCTACAACAGCAATACACCAGGCGAAACCTCCACAGTGGAAAACACCGAACGGAAGCCTTTCCCACTTTACCTCAAGTTACTGATTGCTATTGCAGTGCTGGCCGCTGTAGTTGCTGCCCTATATTTTACCAAGCCTGAACTTTTTGAATCTAAGCCTGTCCCTCAGATTGCCAGCGTACCGAATGACAGTACCACAGTAAATAGCACAGAGCTAAAAGCTGATTCTATTGCATTGGCAGACAGCATCAAAAATGCTGAAGCACTTTTACTGGAAGACAGCTTGAATAAAGATACTGTTCAGATTCAACCAACACCTGCAGCTTCATCTGCGACAGTGGTCACAGAAACAGAAGTTGCAAAGCCAAACAAAGACCTTCCTTTACGATATGAAATTCTGGCTGCTTCCCTTGCTAACAAAACGGAAGCTGATAATTTCCTGGCTCAGATGAAAAGAAGAGGGATAAAAGCTAAAATAGCTGATCTGCCAGGCAGGAAATTCAAAATAACCCTGGGTACTTTTACCGATGAAGAAGCCGCTAAAAAAGCGCTGGTTTCATTGAAAGAAAGCACCAAAATACCAGATATCTATATTTTCCGAGTTAAACACACAAATACAAACCATAAATAACATGATTGCATTATTACAAGGTGCCACTGATACGGCTACACAATTGCTAGACACCGCAAATAACTTAACTCCTGTCGCCGCACCGGCCCCAGAACTTCATTTTATAGACCTTTTGTTCAAAGGTGGATGGGTAATGATCCCTTTAGCATTGCTGGCCTTCATGGCACTGGTTATTTTCGTGGAGCGCTACCTGACCATCAGAAAAGCTTCTAAAACAGAATCCAACCTGATGCTGCAGATCAAACAATACATCCATGACGGACGTTTGGAAAATGCAATTGCACTTTGCCGCAACAACAACTCCCCACTAGCCAGAATGCTGGAAAAAGGATTGAAAAGAATTGGACGCCCGATCAAAGATATCGAGGCAGCAATTGAAAACAATGGTAAACTGGAAGTCTCTAAACTTGAAAAAAATATTGGCATTCTGGGCATCGTTGCGGGTATTGCACCCATGTTGGGTTTCGTGGGAACGATCATCGGTGTAATCACCATTTTCCACGACGTATCTATCAAGGGAGCTATCGAAATTGGAACGATATCCGGCGGTCTGTACACCAAAATGATCACCTCCGCAACCGGACTGATCGTAGGTATTATTGCCTATGTATTGTACCACATTCTAAATGCCATGATCGAAAGGATAATTTTAAGAATGGAAACAGATGCGATCGAGTTTATTGATCTATTAGAAGAGCCAGGAAAATAATGAATTTACGCAAGAGAAATAAAGGAACGGTAGAGGTCCATACTTCTGCTTTGAATGACATCATGTTCTTCCTGATGCTGTTCTTTCTGCTGGCTTCTGCTGTGGTTAATCCACAGGTAGTAAAGCTCTTACTACCCAGATCAGAATCAGGTCAACAATCTAATGCCCAAAAAACCGTTACTGTATCTATAGACGACAAGCTAAATTACTTTGTAGATAAACAGCCAACTACATTGGAGAACCTTCAATCGGCTATTGAAACCTATCAGAAATCCGCCCCGGACCTCACTATCGTATTGTATGTGGCAAGAGGTGTTTCGATAGAAAATACCATGTTGGTGTTTGACGTGGCCAATAAACTGAAATTGAAAGTCGTGCTGGCTGTAGAACCTAAGAAATAATGACCTACCCAAACGAAGAAAATAATTACCCAAAAGCATTGGCTATATCCACCGGGATCATGGCTGCGCTACTTGCCTTGAGTTTCTTCATTGCCATAGGCAATTTTGAACCCGAAGAAGTGGGCATGGGTGGAATTGTGGTCAATTATGGCACCTCTGTAGAAGGTATGGGTACCGACTATACCAGCATAGAGGAGCCTTCAGCTGATCCGAACGCAAATAACCGTCCACCGGATAAAGTAGTTCCCACACAGCCCACGCCTCAAACGCCTTCCACGCAGAGCAGTGAAAAAGACATACAGACCCAAAATTCAGAGGATGCAGTAGCGGTGAATACCAAAAAAACCACCACTAATGCTACCCCTGCAGCTAAAACCGAGGAAAAGCCAGCCAAACCTGCGATCAACCAGAATGCCTTATATAAAGGCAAGGCCAATAAAGGTACAGGTGGAGGTGATGGTACCGGCAGTACCCCGGGAAACCAGGGAGATAAAGATGGTGATCCCCTGGCGCCTAACTATGGCGAAGGTGGCTCAGGATTTGGAGAAACCCCTATCCCACTCCGTAAATTTACGAACCTCGTAACTCCTCAGGATGATGGACAGAAAACCGGCAAAATAGCCGTACGTATCCGTATTAATAAAGGTGGCGTAGTCATTGAAGCTACACCTGGTGTAAAAGGAACTACGCTGAATGACCGCGAACTTTGGCAAAAGTGTAAGGACGCTGTAATGGGCGCAAGACTAAGTGCATCCGATGCAGCACCTGATGTTCAGATCGGTGTAGTAGTTTTCAATTTTAAAGTTAAATAACGCCTAAGCTTTGATACTTTTGTACCGTTAAGACACGGTAATGAATTATACAGAGACTCTTGAATATTTATATGGGAAACTACCCATGTTTACCCGGGTAGGTGCATCGGCCTTTAAAAAAGACCTGCACAATACCATCGCCATGTGCGAAAACCTGGGTAATCCACAGGATCAGTTCAAAAGCATACATGTGGGAGGCACGAACGGCAAAGGTTCCACCTCCCACATGCTGGCTGCAATCCTTCAGCAGGCTGGTTACAAAACAGGCCTTTATACCTCTCCTCACCTAAAAGACTTTCGCGAACGCATTAGGATCAATGGACAAATGGTGTCGGAAGATTTTGTAACAGACTTCGTAGCCACACAAAAAGACCTCATCGAATCCATCAGTCCTTCTTTCTTTGAAGTTACAGTTGCCATGGCCTTCAGCTATTTTGCCCGGGAAAAAGTAGATATAGCGGTTATAGAAGTTGGCCTTGGCGGCCGGCTCGATTCTACCAATATCATCACCCCAGAGCTATCAGTAGTCACCAATATCAGCCTCGATCACACCAATATTCTAGGCAATACCCTCAAAGAAATTGCCACTGAGAAGGCAGGAATTATCAAAGCAGGAATACCTATTGTCATCGGTGAATCTCAGGCAGAAACCAACCAGGTTTTTATAGAAAAAGCAACATCTACAGAAAGCGAACTAATATTTGCAGATCAATCCCTGAGCATTTCAAGCTCAGCACGTACATCCGATTACCTCGAAGTCTCCGTAACTGATGATTCAGGTTCGTTGATTGAAAATTTAAAGCTGGATCTCAAAGGCAGTTACCAATTGAAAAACATCCTCACAGTGATCGAATCTGTAAGCATACTCCGCAAAAGAGGATATCAGATCCCGGACGAAGCCATCCGATCAGGGCTTCAGGATGTCAGCAGGCTAACCGGTCTGCAAGGTAGGTGGCAGAAATTAGGGACACAACCCCTGGTCATTTGCGATACCGGGCATAACATTGCAGGAATTGCGGAAGTTGTGCAGAACATCAGATCCACCTCATATCAGCAGCTCCACATGGTGATCGGCATGGTAAAAGATAAAGACATTAGCGGGGTGCTCCAGATCCTGCCTAAAGAAGCCCAATATTATTTTTGCCAGCCCGACCTGGAACGTGCCCTAAGTGCAGAAGAATTGGCGGCAACGGCAGCACAATATCAACTGAAAGGGCAGACTTTTCCAACAGTCACAACAGCAATTGCAGCTGCGAAAGCAAATGCATCAACAGCGGACCTGATCTTCATTGGAGGAAGCACCTTTGTCGTGGCAGAAGCGCTATAAAATCTTTACATAGTAGTAATTCTTACTTAGCTTTGAATCGCTACCTTTAAAATCTTAATACAACACAAACAGATGAAAAAAATCTATTTACTATTTACTGCATTTGCGATTTTGAGCAGCTCATCCTTCGCTCAGCAAAAGCTTGCAAAAGCCAGTGCGGGAAAGGACAATTCCACTGATGTAAAAAGACCCAAATTGGTGGTCGGAATGGTGGTCGATCAAATGAGGTGGGATTTTCTTTACCGTCACTATAGCAGGTATTCCAAAGGCGGTTTCAAACGCCTGGTGAATGAAGGCTTCTCCGCAGAAAACACTTTTATCTCCTATACACCAACATATACCGCATGCGGACACGCCAGCATTTACACCGGATCAGTTCCGGCGATCAATGGCATCATCGGAAATGACTGGTACGATCCTCAACTGAAACGCAACATTTATTGTGCAGAAGATACTACCGTAAAAACGGTGGGCAGCGATACCAGGGCAGGACTAATGTCACCAAAAAACATGTTGTCTACTACCATCACAGACGAGCTCAGATTAGCTACAAATTTCAAAAGCAAAGTGATCGGCATTTCACTAAAAGACCGTGGTTCTATACTTCCTGCAGGCCATACGGCCAATGCAGCTTATTGGTTCGACGGGCAAACGGGTGATTGGATCAGCAGTACCTATTATATGCAGCAGTTGCCTACCTGGTTGCAGGATTACAATAAGAAAAAGATGGTCAACACCTACCTTGAGAAAAACTGGAATACCCTCTATCCTATCGAGACTTACACCCAGAGTACCGAGGATGATAAATCCTATGAAGGAAAATCAAGAGGTGAGCAGGCTCCTGTATTTCCACATCCCTTTAAATTATATGCTGGTAAAAACTATGACATGATCAAAAGCATGCCTTACGGAAATACCATGACTTTGGAACTGGCGAAACTGGCCATCAATTCAGAGAAATTAGGAGAAAGCGGCACAACAGATTTTCTGGCAGTCAGCTGCTCTGCTACAGATTATGTTGGCCATCAATATGGACCAAATTCCATCGAAGCAGAGGATACCTATCTGAGACTGGATCATGATATGGAAGAATTCTTCAACTTCCTGGACAATAAATACGGCAAAGGCAATTACCTGTTCTTCATCTCCGCAGATCATGGTGCAGCACATGCTCCCGGAATGGCGGCAGAAAAACGTATCCCCGGCGGTACTTACAGCGACGGAGAGGTACTGAAAACGCTCAACAAATTATTCGAAGCAAAATTCAATATCAAAAAAACCATCGTCACCTCTACCAACAGTCAGATCGTTTTCGATCATGAGGCGATTGAAGCTGCCAAGGCCGATTACAATGAGATCAAAAGACTAACCATTGCTGAATTCAGAAAACAAGCTGAAGTTGCAGATGCGATAGACCTGAGCAGGGTTGCTGAAAGCACCTTGGTGCCTTCATTAAAGATGGCACTCATTAATGGATACAATGCACGCAGAAGTGGAGATATTTACGTTTTATTGAGACCTGGCTATATTGCAGGCTCCAAAACAGGGACTACTCACGGAAGCGGCTATCCGTATGACTATCATATCCCCTGCGTATTCATGGGCTGGAATGTAAAAGCCGGAAAAACCAACAAAACCCACTACATGACGGATATAGCCGCCACTGTAGCAGCAATGCTCCACATCCAAATGCCTAGTGGCTGCGTGGGCGAACCCATTACCGAATTGACACATCAATAGCATTTTAGAAAGAAATAAGCTAAAGCCGCTCTAACACTTAGGGCGGCTTTTTCATTACCTTTGGTCACCAAATATAATACTTGCTATGGAACAAATAGAAAGCTATAAACCCAAACATAAAATCCGTTTCGTAACTGCGGCGGCATTATTCGATGGACATGATGCGACCATCAACATTATGCGTCGGATATTACAGTCCTCAGGTGCTGAAGTCATCCATCTGGGGCACAACCGCTCTGTTGATGAAGTGGTCAATTGTGCCATACAGGAAGATGTACAGGGCATTGCCATGACTTCATATCAGGGCGGACACATTGAGTATTTCAAGTATATGTACGACCTGCTTAAAGAGCGGGGCGCAGGTCATATCAAAATCTTTGGCGGAGGCGGTGGAGTCATCCTTCCCTCAGAAATCGCCGAACTGCAGGAATATGGGATTACACGAATCTATTCTCCCGATGATGGCCGTAAAATGGGTCTTCAGGGTATGATCAATAACATGCTGGAACAAACGGATTTTGTAACTACCCAGTCCCTGAATGAAGAATTGAAGACAATTCCTCAAAAAGACATCAAGAGTATCGCATCTGCGATAACCGTTGCCGAAAACGACCCGGAAGGTGCACAGTCTTTTGTCAATCAACTCAAAGCATTAAGTGCAAATCAGAATATACCTGTACTGGGAATCACTGGAACAGGGGGATCAGGAAAATCCTCATTGGTAGATGAGCTTGTCAGGCGATTCCTGATCGAAGTGAAAGACAAAACACTCGCCATCATTTCTGTCGACCCCTCCAAAAGAAAGACCGGAGGGGCATTGCTGGGCGACAGAATCCGGATGAATGCCATCAACAATCCGCGGATTTACATGCGTTCACTAGCGACCAGACAGGCCAATCTTGCACTCTCCAGGAATGTACAGGAAAGCATCGACATCTGCAAAGCAGCTGGCTATGACCTGGTTATTGTAGAAACGTCAGGTATTGGACAATCAGATACTGAAATTACCGAGCATTGCGATGTGTCATTGTATGTGATGACCCCGGAATTTGGCGCTGCCACTCAGCTGGAGAAAATAGACATGCTCGACTTCGCAGACCTGGTAGCCATCAATAAATTCGACAAGCGCGGAGCACTCGATGCCTTACGGGACGTGCGCAAACAATACAAACGCAATCACAACCTATTTGATACGCCTGACGACAGTATTCCTGTATTCGGTACAATGGCATCCCAGTTCAATGATCCGGGCATGAACGGTCTCTTTACTGCGCTGATGAATACGATCCGGGAAAAGACCGGAACAGATTTTCAGGCAAAGATGGAACTCATCGGAGGCGAATCGGAAAAGATTTACATCATTCCACCAGACCGCACCCGCTATCTTGCGGAAATTGCAGAATCCAGTGAAGCTTACGACAATTGGGTATCCAAACAATGCAGCATCGCTACAAAACTATATCAATTGCAGGGAGTCATCGCTCTGGGCAAGGAAGAAAAGCAAGGTGACAGTCTTTCCTTTGGCGCCGAATTGGCCAATGGTCTGCAGGATGCTTATCAGCACCTGGAAGAACAACTGGATGGATCATGCAGAAAACTGCTCCGTCAATGGCCCCAAACCAAACTAAATTACAAAGAAGAGTTCTTCATCTATAAAGTCCGGGACAAAGAAATTAAACAACCCTTGTTCTATGAATCACTCTCTAAATTAAAAATACCTAAAGTTTCGCTGCCCCGCTACGAAGATTGGGGTGATATCCTCCGCTGGTTGCTCACAGAAAATGTACCTGGGGAATTCCCATATGCAGCCGGTGTTTTTCCTTTAAAACGGGATGGCGAAGATCCTACCAGAATGTTTGCAGGCGAAGGCGGACCAGAACGTACCAACAAAAGATTTCACTATGTATCTCTGGGCCAGCATGCCCATCGGCTGTCCACAGCCTTCGATTCTGTAACCCTCTATGGTGAAGATCCCCATATCCGGCCAGATATTTATGGAAAAATCGGCAATTCCGGTGTGAGCATCGCTACGCTGGACGACGCCAAAAAACTCTATTCAGGCTTCGATCTCTGCGCGGCCTCAACTTCCGTATCCATGACGATAAATGGCCCCGCCCCTATGTTATTGGGCTTCTTCATGAATGCTGCAATAGATCAGCAATGTGAAAAATACATTGTAGAAAACGGACTGGAAGAAGAAGTAAACGAGAAGATCAACGCCATTTTTCAATCCAGGGGAACATCACGACCTCAATACAAGGGAAAACTTCCTGAAGGCAATAATGGACTAGGCCTGATGCTGCTGGGGGTTACCGGAGATCAGGTTTTATCCCCTGAAATCTACCAAAAAATCAAAGCACGGGCAATCAGTACCGTCAGGGGGACTGTTCAGGCCGACATACTCAAGGAAGACCAGGCGCAAAACACTTGTATCTTTTCTACAGAATTTGCACTCAGAATGATGGGCGACATCCAGAACTATTTCATTACTGAAAATGTAAAAAACTTCTATTCTGTTTCCATTTCGGGCTATCACATTGCTGAAGCTGGTGCAAACCCAATATCTCAACTCGCATTCACCCTTAGCAATGGCTTTACTTTCGTAGAATATTACCTCAGCAGAGGAATGAATATCGACGATTTCGCCCCCAACCTATCCTTCTTTTTTTCCAACGGAATTGACCCGGAATATTCAGTCATAGGTAGGGTAGCCAGACGCATCTGGGCGAAGGCCATTAAAAATAAATACCAGGGTAATGACAGGTCGCAAAAACTGAAGTACCACATCCAGACTTCCGGCCGCTCGCTCCACGCCCAGGAAATTGACTTCAATGATATCCGTACGACGCTGCAAGCATTGTATGCCATCTACGACAATTGTAATTCACTCCATACAAATGCCTACGACGAGGCCATTACCACCCCAACTGAGGAATCCGTACGCAGGGCAATGGCCATACAGCTCATCATCAACCGCGAACTTGGCCTCGCTAAAAATGAAAATCCATTGCAAGGCGCCTTCATTATAGAAGACCTTACCGACCTCGTTGAAGAAGCCGTGTTACTGGAGTTTAAGCGGATTAACGACAGAGGAGGTGTATTAGGAGCCATGGAAACCATGTATCAACGTGGAAAAATTCAGGAAGAAAGTCTATATTATGAAACATTGAAACACACTGGTGAATATCCCATTGTCGGTGTAAATACTTTTTTAAATAAAAATGGCTCTCCAACTATTGTTCCTGCGGAAGTCATCCGGGCAACAGAAGAAGAAAAGCAATATCAGATCAACACACTTAAAGCATTTCAAGATAGAAACTCCCTGGAGACAGCTGAGTCATTAAGAAGGCTGCAGAAAGTTGCTGTAGCGGGAGAAAATATCTTTTCAGAACTGATGGAAGTTTGTAAGATCTGCTCCCTGGGGCAAATATCTAAGGCGCTCTACGAAGTAGGTGGTCAATATCGAAGAAATATGTAGCTCCTGTTCTGAGGACACCAACCAGAAGTCACATATAGTTAAACTGAAAGCGGCCTGAATATAGAATATTCAGGCCGCTTTCAGTTTGGTTTTATAATTTGCTGCTAGGCATGGATCCAACTAAACTTATATTCCATTGTAGGATTCTTCATGCGATCTGCTACACGCAGGAGCCTTGCAGGCAAAGCCATGATGTAATCACGGGCTTTCTCGCCGGCCTCGTTTAGATCCCGCATTCCTTCCAATTTCCACTCGTCGATCAACTGCTGCATAATTTCCACATAGTCAACCGCGGTATATACGCCCAAACGCTGAGCAGCATCAGTGAAATGTCCAAAAGTTTGTCCGATTTTCATTCCCATTTCACGAAGGAAATGAGCTGGCATCACAATCTTCTGGCGCATCATATCTTCAAAAGCGATCATCGCTTCACTTGGGTCTACTTCAAAGATCTTAGTCATGAAGTCTTTGTAAGCTTTAGCGTGGCGCGCTTCATCAGAAGCAATTACTCCACACATTTTAGATAGCAGCGTATCACCGTCCTTCTTAGCTAAAGAAGCCACCCTTCTATGTGAAATATTGGTAGCCAATTCCTGAAAGCTGGTATATATAAAATTTCTATAGGGATCATGACCCGTACCTATATCAAAGCCATCTGCGATCAGGTATTGAGTAGAAATCTCCATCTGACGCATGTCTACCCTACCTGAAAGATAAAGGTATTTGTTCAATAGATCACCGTGCCTGTTTTCTTCCGCTGTCCAGTGACGCACCCATTTCATCCAGCCGCCCTGTTCATTTTTTGTAATCCCATCTACCATCGTCAACCAGGATTCATAAGTAGGCAAGGCCTCTTCTGTAATGGTATCTCCAATCAAAACGGCAACCAGATCATAGGAAAGATCATTCGCATTTTCTCGTAAGTTCTTTATATCCTGGAAAAAAGTATCGCTGGTTGAATCAGGCAAAAAATCAGATGGCTGCCAATTGGTATCAATTGGCTTAAGGTAAGTATCCATCATATCAAGCATATAATTCTCGATATGCAGCATCACTTCCCTTCTTTTCTCTGCGAAAAAACTCATTCGTTTTATATTTTAAAATTCAACACAAATATAACCAAAAAATATCGCATAGTCACGATATACAGCGTACTTAATTCCATGAAAAGCCATCCAAACATGGCTATAAAGCGGTGAAAGCGCCATATTACCACATTAAATAAAATTATTATCAGGGCTATTTCAGTTAGGCTAAAAGCGAGCCCCGATCCGATCATTGCTAAAAAAGAACCATTACACATGAATAAAGGCAGAAGTCATTCCGGCTTTAGCTTTAGGTCCCGGGAACCGGGATGTAGGGCTTGGCTTGAGGTTTATTTGAATTGTTATAAACGTTTTGAGCCTTGCTTTAGGTTTATTGAATTGTTATAAACAAGAAAAGCCTGTAGTTTTCACTACAGGCTTTCTTTAAGATTTGGCACCGACCTACTCTCCCACGTGTTACCGCAGTAC